>JACCDP011305230.1_pt1 | contig 92726 bp, 80 predicted proteins | sample 7445841 | NCBI WGS metagenome assembly JACCDP01 (sample SAMN15323441, study PRJNA562643) | freshwater metagenome | isolation source: river surface water | place: USA:Blue River Watershed | collected 2017-08-17
GCCTCAGCCATCAGAATTCCCAGCTCAGCCTTTCTGCCGGCGCCGCTCACGCCGGACTTACAGTCTGCAATCAGGCTTTTTGTATCAACTAAGCCGCCGTGCTCTAAAACAGGCATTAGCCCCAGCTGTACGCTTGTTGGGTAGCAGCCTGGCAGGCCAATCAGCCTTGCCGCCCGAATAGCCTCGCGATTGAATTCAGGGAGACCGTAAACCGCCTGCGATAAAAGATCTGCGCAGGTGTGCGGAGTTTTGTACCAACGCTCAAACTCTGTCGGGTCTTTAAGTCTGAAGTCTGCGCCTAAATCGATCACTTTTACGCCTGCATTCAGAAGCGCGCGTGTCTGCTCCATCGCAACCCCATGGGGTGTTGCGAAAAACACAACATCACAGCCCGTCAGTGGCGCTGTTTTTGGATCAGAAAACTTTAAGTCGATACTCCCCCGCAGAGATGGGAATAGTTGCGCCACCGGCAACCCGGCCTCGGTGCGGCTCGTAATTGCTAGGATTTCTGCGTGTGGGTGCTGAGCAAGAAGTCTTAATAGCTCAACGCCCGTGTAGCCTTTGCCGCCAACAATTCCAACTCTCACCATGGGGACCCACCTTTTGATCGACATATTCTAAACACTGCAGAAACAAAAAACCCCTCAGAGAAGCTCTCGGAGGGGCCTGGTGCGATGGGTAAAACCTTTCGGCTCCGAACCCCTGACTGAGGAGGTGCTTTTTTAGCGCTTAGAAAACTGTTTGCGTTTGCGCGCCTTATGCAGACCCACCTTCTTACGCTCAACCTCGCGCGCATCTCGGGTGACCAACCCCGCTTTTGAAAGCGTAGGCTTTAGCAAGGCATCGTAATCAATCAGGGCACGGGTTAGGCCGTGGCGCACTGCGCCCGCCTGGCCAGATTCACCCCCACCGTGGACGTTTACCATGATGTCAAAGGTGCTGTTGTGATTGGTGAGCACCAAGGGTTGCATCACAATCATGCGGCCGGTCTCGCGAGAAAAATACTGATCCAAGGGCTTACCGTTAACGACAATGCTGCCCTTGCCGCTTTTGATAAAAACCCTGGCAACTGAGCTTTTACGCCGACCCGTTCCATAGTTGTATTCACCGACCATGATAATTCTTCCTGATATCTCTTTATGAGCTAGTACGATTCAAATTACACCGCGAGCGGCTTGGGCTGCTGCGCGCTGTGGGGGTGGCTCTCGCCCGAATAGATCTTCAATTTTTTGAGCATCGCGTAGCCGAGCGGCCCCTTTGGCAACATACCTTTTACGGCAATTTCAAGGGCCCGGCCTGGGAACTTATCCTGCATCTTTCCGAACGTCGTCTCAGCGATGCCGCCAGGGTAACCGGAGTGGCGAAAGTATTTTTTGTCTTCGGCCTTATTGCCTGTGACGCGGATCTTGTCGGCATTGACCACCACAATGAAGTCGCCTGTATCCACGTGGGGTGTAAACTCAGCCTTGTGTTTGCCACGAAGGTGGTGGGCCAACGTGGTGGCAAGCCGGCCCAACACTGCATTCGTGCCGTCGACCACATACCATTCCTGTTGGATGGTTTCTGCTTTTGCTGAAAAGGTTTTCATGGTTTTCTCAAAATGGGCAGACTCTTTGCCCCCCCCGGATCTCTTGGAAAGCCCTCTAGGATATCGGCTTTTAGGCGGTTAGGCAACACCAAAAGGCGAGAACGATTCTGGAAAAAAGCCCGAGCCAAAGGAGGCTCGGGCACTAATCCACCGAGGAGGTGGAGGAGACACGCTTGATTTTACGCCGGTTCATGTTGCGGCGCAACCATGGCCTCCAACTCGACTTAAATTGTCGGCTGCCCGAGGAGGGGAGTCGTAAAAAGACAAAGAACAGTTAGGGTAGAAGTTTTTCGCAGGCGAATAACTGCAATCAGTAAACGGACAGGGTGAAGATTAATTTGAATTTTTTTCAGGTGGTTAAACAAATTCTTCATGTCGGAGTTCGGCACATGACGAGGCGAGCTTGGAACATCGACACAGCGTCTTTCGTTCCCTCAGATCAAGGCCGATTCATGGTCGAGGGGCTCATGAAATTTAAATGGGTGATTAAATTTCTAAAGCGGCGCTTCGTAATGATGGTTCTGGGTCAGGGTAAGAGGGAGTTGCTGGTTTTGCCCGAGAGAGGGCTCAAGGTACTCTGGATAAACAGGTCTGCGCCTAGTATCGGTGATGCGCTTATGGATCTCTCCGGGCGCGAACTGCTTAGAGGGCATGAGCTCCATTTGTTTGGCTACTCTAATTACGCCAATCTTTTTGAGGGAGACCGCTACTTCTCGAACGTTTATTGCGAACTGAGACAGCTTTTTCGTGTTTCGAAGCGTATTAAGTTCGATGTCGTGATACTCGATAGTTTTGCTGTCCGTTCGGTTCTTGTGAAGTTCTTGGTCGCACCTGGCGCGCCTTGTGTTTCGATGTATGGATATTTAAATGGGTTTGAGGTTCACCGGACGATTTATAGTTTTTCCCGGATCGCAAAACTCCTAAACTATCGGGGCTGTCTCGAGCCTCGGCCTATTTTAGAACTTGGTTCTTCTGTTTCTAAGCCTGTTTCTCCTGCGTTGCCCCCGGGTTACGTCGCAATCGCAATTGGCGCCGAGTGGGACTTTCGGAATTATCGTCATTGGGAAACAGTCATCCGAGCCATGAGCGCCCAGGGTCATCAGATTGTTCTAATCGGGTCCGAGAACGGCTCAACGGAGGCCTTAAGACTCCAAAAGCTTTTTCCGGGAGTAGGAAATTATGTTGGCAAGTGCTCACTAAAAGAAACAGCATCGATAATTAGGGAAGCTGCTTTTCTTCTTGCCGCAGACGGGGGTCTATGGCACATAGCGTGCGCCCTCGATAAGCGGTCGGTTGGCTTATTTGCCGACTGTCAACTTTTCGACGCAAGAGGTATCAGGACCGATCGATCAACCGACAGATGCCGCTCGATAACGCTTTATGGCGAGAATTATGTTTCCCAGATTCCCCCGGCAGAGGTGATCAAAGCGGTGCAACTGTTGTTAGAAAGATACAAATAGCTATAAAAAAGAGGCCTTTTCTCATTCGCCCGACGGAAAAGATTGAGTCTTTCCCCGGATAGTTACAGAATTTCATTGGGAAGAAAATTTTTACTCGTCCCCCTACTTTAACCTTCAGGAGAATTTAATGAAAAAGCATCTATTAGCGATGGCAGTCGCCTCCGCTGTAGCGGCACCAGTGCTTGCCCAAAACGTTACGCTTACGGGTCGGATCGGAGCCGAATTGGTTCAAGAAAAATATACCGGTATCGGCCAAAATCAGCGCACGGTAGAAGATCCGAACTCACGGATTATCTTTCAGGTAAGTGAAGATCTTGGCGGCGGTCTAAAATTTGCCGGTCAGTTGGATATGCGGACTGCTGCCGACGAGGCGGGGGTAACGGAGAATGCAGGCGGAAATAACTTCTTCTCGCTCTCTTCAGATAAGCTGGGCCGTATTTTAATTGGTAAACACGATATGCACTACAACGAGATCAAAGATCTCAACGCAGGTTACGTAACAAACGACGGCTCCACATATCGGTCGATGTTGGTCACGGTTCCTCTCACGACTTCCACGGTTCAATCTGTAGGAACCACACGAGTTCAAAACTTGGTTAGATACGACACGCCAACCTTTGCTGGAGTCAATGCAACGTTCGGTTATTCGACCAACGCGGGCGCCGCTGAAATCGCAAAGACTGCTACCGCAGGCCAAGCAAATTTGGATCAAGGCCAAGCAACGATGGCAATTGCCCGCTACAATCAAGGGCCGATTAGTGCTTACATGTCAATCTTCAGATCTAAAGCTGACCAGTCCCAAGTGCAACTTAAGAGCACCATTTACGGTGGTTCCTATGATCTGGGCAACGGCTTGAAAGTAGCCGTCAATGCAGGTGAGACGTCCGCGCAAACCGGGGTAGCCGCAAAAACTGAGAAATCGGGTCTCTCTATCCCAGTCTCGTATACAATGGGTAACAATGAGTTCGTGTTTACCTACGGCCAAGCTGATGCGGCGTCTAACGTAACGAGCTCAGGTGCTAAGATGACGAACTTGACCTTAAATCATTATCTGAGCAAGCGCACAATTGTGGGCGTATCGTACACGACGTTGACTAACGAACTCGGTGCTGCTTACTCGATTCATGGCAGCACTCAGACCAATGCAACCCCAGGTGCTGACGGTTCAACAATTGCTGTTGGCTTCCGTCATAACTTCTAAAACCCCTGAGTTTTAGAGCCAAGAAAGGCTAGCCTCGCGCTAGCCTTTTTTTATGAACCAACTACTGCAGACTGCAATAAATTTTCACTCGCTTGGCAAATTCGCCGAGGCGCACCGACTGTACTGTGAGGTACTAGAGCTAGACCCTGATAATGTCGTAGCGACTCATTGGCTCGGCGTATTGCAGGCGACCGATGGCGAATTAGAGCAAGCTTACAAGACCTTGCTTGCGGCTCAGCAATTGGCACCGAATGACCCCCAAATCAAAGCACATATCGGTGGATGCCTAGTATCCCTGGAGCTTTACGAGCAGGCCATCACCTATCTGACTGAGTCCCTCGCCATTCGCCCGCAATCACCAAGTGCGTGGTCAAATCTTGCCGTCGCGCAATATAGTTTGGCTGACTATCCGGCAGCGCTGTTTTCAATAAATAAGTCACTTGAGCTTGATACACGCAACTCAGAAACTTATACAACTAAAGGCAACATCGCAGTCGCTTTGAATGACGTAGAAATGGCATGGCAATGTTACACAACCGCTCAGAATATGACGCCACGATCCGTGAATAACGTTTTAAATTTTGTTTTGTTTGTAAGGGATAAATTGGGTGATATCTCCATGGCTCTAAAACTCATGAACACCCTTTGCGCAGACGAACAGCGAAACCCAAAATTAATTGGGGAACTGATATATACCAAGATGAAGGGTTGTGATTGGAAGGAAATATCAAACCTGAACAACCTAATCCTAGAGGGTGTAGAGCGTGGTGACCTGGTTATTCAACCTTTTGCCTTTTTGGCAATGTGCGATGATCCGGCGCTGCAAAAAAAATGCTCCGAGAACTTTAATAAACGACTGAAATCAAATAGAGCCACGCATCATGATACGAAAACAACTTCAAGCGAGCAGAAGGAAATATCAATCGGGTTTATTTCACCAGATTTCCGCGATCACGCAGTAGCATATTTAATAGTCGAGCTCTTAGAGGAGATTAAGTCACAGCAAATACACGCTATTGGGTTTTATCTTAACTCCCCTACGGATACCAAAATAGGGGTGCGTCTGAAGAGCGCGTTCGCGGAAAACATTGACTTGAGTTCAGTCTCCGATATTGAGGCCGCAGCAGTCATCGCAAAAAAAAATGTTAATGTGCTCATTGACCTTGCTGGGCTGACAAAGGGAGTGAGACCTATGATTTTCGCTCATCGGCCATGTCCAATCCAGTTAACTTGGTTGGGATATCCAGGTACAGTCTGTGATCCCAACCTTGACTATCTTATAGCTGATGAGAGTACGATCCCGATAGGCTATGAAAAATACTTTTCAGAGCAGATACTTAGGCTCCCGACCTCATATCAGCCCAATGATTCAACGAGGCTGGCACTGAAGGATAACAAGCGTGTTGACCACTCATTGCCAGAAGATGCTTTTGTTCTTGCCTGCTTTAATAACGCTTTTAAAATAACAGAGGTAATTTTCTCTCTATGGTGCCAAATTCTAGCAGATTATAAAGATACAGTGCTGTGGATACTTGAAGATAACCCCCTAAGCCGGAAGAACTTAACTGATCACGCAACGACATACGGCGTCGCCGATCGACTGGTTTGGGCAAAACGGGTGGATAACGATGAGCATCTTAGTCGACTGCGCCTAGCAGACCTGATTTTGGACACCTTTCCTTACACGGCACACACAAGTGCAAGTGATGCTTTGTGGAGCGGCGTTCCAATTTTAACAATAGAGGGTAGAAGCTTTGTGAGTAGGGTGTGCTCGAGTATTTTAAAAAACCTAAGACTAAATGTTCTAATAGCGGACGATATTGAATCGTATCGGAAAAAAATAGAAACACTCATAACAAATAAAGAGGACTATGCTGCGCTTCGAAAAAAAGTATCTGACTCGAAACATTCAGATTTCTTTAACATGAAGCTATTTGCAGAAGATTTTGAACAACTGATCCTTAAATTAATTGGAGACACTCAGAAAAATCAGGCGACTTGACGCTATTCATAACTATTGAGAATTTTTACGGACCGTATTGATCCACGCTATGAAATTAGTTAAACAAAAATTAACGTTAACTTTAAAGGCAGCCTTCTTAAAAAGATTATGCCGCAAGCGACCGGCCCTTTGGGGCTCTACGGAATTTCAGACGATCCTTATTATGCGATACGACCGGATTGGAGACATGGTCGTAACAACACCGCTGATTCGAGAGCTGCGAAAATTATATCCAAGCGCAACCATTGATGTTCTTGCAACTAAAAAAAATTCCGCAGTATTAAATGAAAATAAAAATGTTTCAAGCATCTTGCTATATCCCGAGTCCATTATTGGCAAGCTTGTTCTTCTGCTGCGAGCGCGCGGGATCTACGATCTAGTCGTTGACCTAAACCATAGTCTAATTTGGCAGGCTCTCTTCGAGCTTCGAATTCTAAAGCCTAAGGCAATTATTGCCCCCAAGAAAGGCCCAAGGTATGGAGTTGACCCGAAGGATTTGAGCTTGTATGACAGGCTCTCAGAAATGCCGATAGATCGACCATTGGCTGAGGTGTACCTCAACTTACTGAAACTACTGTATGGGGGATCAAGCGCCTCACCGTCATTAAGTTACGACGTCCCAATAGGCCGAACGCATCAACGCTACGCCTTGAAGGCCCTTGACGGTCTGGAGGCCCCTTTTTATGGAGTGAATATCTCTGGAGGCAGGCCTTCAATGTCTTTGCAAGGCGGGGACCTTGTTCGTATCGTAGAAGCCTTATTACGTAAAACTGAAAAGGGGACCGTACTACTTTTTTCTGATCCGAAATCGTTTGGTAAGGTGAACTCGATTTTCCAAGAGTCTCTTATGGCTAGTCCGCGTGTGTCAAGGCTTGAACCAACTACCAGCGTGATGGATGCCGTAGCAGTCATTGAGCACTTGAGTATTCTGATTACACCGGATACATCTCTTGTTCATTTTGCTTGCGCAAAAAAAATACCTTTAGTTGCAATTTATGCGGAGGAGCAGGCACTATTTTCCCAATGGCAACCTGTATCAGAAGCACCCTGGCAAGTCTGCTTCTCTAAAGACAATAAATCACTAAATGGCTACGATATTGAGGAAATTCTTGAGAACGTGAATCAATTGTTGGAGTTGACTAGTTGCAAACATATATGATTTATTGTGACCCCTTGACGGCTATAGCCCCGGATTGAGACTAATTACTCGGTCAACGGAAACTAATGTATCTGGGTTGTGGCTAACTAGGATCGTGGTCCGCCCGATCATAAGACTCTTAAGCCCGGCAAGAACCACCTGTTCACTGTCCCGATCTAGCGCACTGGTTGGCTCGTCTAGCAAGAGAATTGGCGCACCCTTCAAAAAAGCTCTCGCTATCGCTATTCTTTGTCGCTGACCGCCTGACAACCCGTTGCCAAGGCTACCGAGTGGGGTATTGAGACCAAGAGGTAAAGCCTCGATGAATTCCCAAGCATGTGCTGCCTTTGCTGCAGAAACTATTTCTTCATCGGTTGCAACTTGTTTCCCCATCAAAATATTATCCTTTATCGAGCCGTCAAAAAGAAATATGTTCTGGCTGACAAGACTAATATGCTCGCGTAATTCATGGGTGGGCCAGTCTACTAAAGAAACGTTTCCAACTTTAATTTGACCGGATCTCGGAATTCCGAACTTTGCTACCAAAAAAAGTAGAGTACTTTTGCCGATTCCAGATGGTCCGGTGATTGCCACACTCTCACCGGGCTCGATAGTTAGGTTAAAGTGTTTAAGGACGTCACGTTCCTTTCCTGGGTAGCCAAATGATACGTCTATAAATTCAATCTTGCATTTCGAGGGTAAATTTGAAACTAGTGTTGTCCTTAAAGTTTTGGTCGCGGCGTCGCTTTCCCCAGACTCGTCAAGAAGAGAAAATACTGATTGTGCGCCTGCCATCCCTTTCTGCAGAACAGCATTGACATTAGTCAAGCGCCGTAGCGGCTCAAACACCATCGACATTGCTGTAATGAAAGCGACAAACTCACCGGGGGTAAGTAGGTTTTTGGAGCTCAGCCCTGAGGCAATGAATATAACCAGTGCGACCGTCGATGCTGCCAAAATCTGAACAAGGGGTACATTTAGTGCCTGTAGCCTCACGATTCTCATCTGCTCACGACGCAAGTCTAGATTTGTTTTTGAAAATCGTGTTTCTTGGGTTCCTTGGCAATTGAAAATCTTAATCTCTTTAAGACCAAGAAGCGCCTCCGTCACTAGTGCTGAAAGAGCGCCCATCCAGACCTGAAGGCGCCCATTAGATGTGCGCATGCGAGTACCCGCCTGCTTAAGGACAAAGGCCACTATGGGTGCGGTAATTAGCACCACTAGGGTAAGCTGCCATGCCGTATAAAACAAAAATGTAAGCAGCCCTAATAATACGAGGCTATCCCTTACGATAACGATCCAAGCATTAGAGACTGCCTCGCCGACCATGGCCGTATCGTAAGTGATTTTTGAGAGAATATATCCGCTGTTGCTCGACTCGTGGATGCCCATTGGGAGATCGAGCGCACGCGCAAAAAGTAGTTGACGCAAATCTGACATCGTTCGCAGGGCAACATATTGACTCGATACAGCGCTAATGTAGTCTGCGACGCCCTTAGCAGTGAAAGCTAGGAAAATAAAAAGTGGAATCTGCCAGAGGCTTTTGGGGTCTTTCCCAATTAAGCTTTTGTCAATCAGCGGCTGCATTAATGCCGGAATCACCGGCTCAATTATTGCTGTACACAGCATTGCGCCAACTGAAACTAGCACAACTCGCCAGTAGGGCTTGGCGTGGGAGAGGAGCCTTCTGTATAGCACTAGGTCAGCATGCATAACGTTTACTCACGACGCAAAAAGACATCGACGATAAGATTTGCAAAACCTAAGGGTTTGAAATTTTTTTCTATCTCCTCTCGATCATAACCGTCATCTACCCACTCGATAAAGCTCTGCCCGGGATTACGTGTACGTAAATAGTAATCAAAAAAATAGTCTAACAATCCAGTCTTAGCGCGCTTGAAGTGACCATACCTCCAGTTTAATTCCTCTTTTGCGATTTCGATAGGCTCACCCAGCCGGAAGTGCCGATAAAGTACGCAAAAAATCCCAGCTCTGTCCGCGCCCGACTTACAGTGAGCAAGAGCCGGAAGCTCGATGTCTTCGATGATCTTTTTTAACTCATGAATTCGCTCGCGTGTGGGCAGGCCACGAGAGTGCACCTGCGTATTGACTAAGGTCAAGCCGAGCGATTCGCACGCCTGTGCCTCGAGTCTGTACCAACCGAGTTGCGGATTTGCACCTCTAAGATTAATCACTGTCCTCAGGTTATACGCTGATCTGTACCGACCTAGTCTGTAAGGACTCGGCTGGTTGGAGCGATGAAGTGGCCCACGAATAGTCGCAAAGTTGCTATATAGGCTTCTCAGAATACCGTGATCTAGAAAAACTAGATTAAGGTAAGCTTTCCATCTGCGAGCACTAATCCGTTTTTTAGGGTTTTGTAACCGAATTGCCGCCTCATAACGAATAAATGTCCCTTTTGCGTTAAACCAAGCTAGCTGGGCGCCGCGCTTCCCATCGAGGAAGCCTAGCCTGAGAATGTACCCTCTGAAAAAAGACCAGCCGGAATGGATCCAAGGACTCATAACTGACCATGAATTTTTGCAGGCTAGCGCTCGGGACGCGACGATGTTATACCGCCACATTTTATGTATCGAATCCGAGAGTTCTAACACGGGCATATGAAACAATATGCCGTTAAGTTGCTCGGTGGGCCCTTGAACTTTCACTTTTTCATGTACGAGATCGTTTGAGAATTTACTTCTCTGTCTACGAAAGAGTCTGAGAACTCTATCATTTTGCCAGTCGCCAAAGCGTATCAGCTTGTCAACAAAAAAGGATCTTCTTTTGAACCAGAACCCAGAGACGTCATCTCGTTCAGAGTTACCACACGTGATTGACTTAATTTCAGCAGCAAGGTCATGACTTAGCCATTCGTCGGCATCAAGGCTTAATACCCAGTCGTGTCGTGCGTAACTGAGCGCTTTGTTCTTTTGTATGCCATATCCTGGCCAGTCTCCAGCCTTGATGAATATCGCATTGTGCTGCTTGGCGATCTGCTCCGTTTGATCGGTACTTTGCGAATCTAGAACTATAATTTCATCAGCGAATTGGACTGATTTCAACGCTTGACCAAGACGTCTTTCCTCATTTTTTGTTATCAGAATTACACTTAATCCCATAAGTTTACCGCTATGTGTTTATCTAAACCTTCTGGAACCTTAATATCATTTGACCAAGAGTTTTTTAACAAAGCTTTGTTATTCTCGATATTTGATCGACTAGATTCCGGATGCCAGAGGTGTAACACGTTTGTAGCAAATCGGCCGCTTTTAACCCTGATTCCTGCGCGAATTAGACGGATAGCCAGATCTGAGTCTTCAAAACCCCAACCCACGAAGTCTTCGTTGAACCCGTTTACGGCAATCAAGTCAGAGGTCCAAAGCGACACGTTACAGGTGCGAAACGACTGCCATTTTAGTGGGCTTGATGAACGTAGACTGCTAATAGGCAAGTTTAATAGCGGAAGTATACGATTAAGCCTACCCTGTATCCGCCACTTGAGAAGCTGTAACACCAAGAAACGTTTGCTATAGTTTGAAAATATCTCAGTCTCTGATTCTTGCTCAAGCTGGTACGTTAGCTCTTCGCTAAATAAAGTGCGCCCCCCAGCGATAGTTAACCGCTGGTCGGGCGTTCCGATGAGCTTGCTGTGATGAGCTACAAAACTAGGCAGCGGGATACAGTCTCCATCAATAAATATAAGAAGATCTGGCCTTTGGCTTTCATTAGAAAGGCAGTGGGCGACAGCCCTATTCCTTATCCGTGCAGCACGAAATCCCTCGTCAGCTTGCCATACATGCACGAGTTTAGGAAGGCTCCCAATCGTCTGCCAATTAAGGCGGATGCGATCAATTGCTGTTCGCGTACTATCTTGTGAGCCGTCATCCGCAACGACAATAAGATCGGGTTTGAGCGTTTGATGCGCGAGGCCGCTCAAAACCCAGCAAAGCGCTTTTGGCCTATTGTAGGTGGTGACAATAACCGCAATACTAGAGTTTATCACGAGCTACTAATTTAAAATGTTTGCGGCTAATATCAATACCAAGTAATCCTTCTAATGTTAAACCCCAGCGGTGGCGCAGATCACGAGGAGTTGGAATGTAGGATCTATCCGGCTCAAACGAGTAGTCGGCTTTCTGGGCGAGCCAATCGCGCATGATTCTTGGGTGTTCCCCGGTAAATGGTCTCAGTGCGCAGGGGTCAATCTGGTAACGCGCTAGTTTCTTTGGAGTTTTATTCCAGTATCGCTCGACCGCCTCCTGCTTTTTATTCATAGCATCTAATGGACGTACGTGCCCATAATGATAAATGTTTGAACCTGTTAGGGCTGCCCTCGGCCAACGCATCTTTTGATTATTGATGATGATATTCCAGAACAATCCATCACAGGCAACAGCACGAACCGAATTGCGTATAATGCGCGGGGCACGTTTATACCACCCAGGAGAGACAGCCTGATAATTAGGCGAGCCAAAGAAATGAATATAGTCAAAGACCAGAGCTTCAATTGCATTATTCGTTAGATATCGGTACATACTTTCGTAGATGGTCGCTAAGTCTTTTTCGTGAAGTACCTCATCCGCTTCAAGATAAAACGCCCAATCACCCGTACACTGTGATTGCGCTAGCATTTTCTGCTGACCGTAGACGAATCCAGCGGTCTGCATTTTCTCATTCCATTGAACCCTAAGAATCTTTATTTTAGGATCATTGATAGCTTCAATTAATCGCAGTGTTGAATCTTGCTCATCGTCATCAGACGGCCCAATCGCGATTATATATTCGTCTGCGATGGGTAGCGCAGAATAAATACTTTCGATAAATGGGTAACCTAGCTTCGTGCCATTACGAATAAATGTGAAGAGGGACACTTTCATACTGTTTCTTTACCTAACTCTAGGTGAGAAATTACCATCTGGGTAACATTAGCGACGTCAAGACGATCAAGGCAGTCAGAGTGGCTCTCGAATTTATCTAGGCAGCCCGCCTTCCTACATGGCACACAGTGGCCAGGGCCTTGGATGATTCGTACGTTGCCTCTAGTCTGAACTCTTGTTTGATCGGCTGGCTGATTGCCGGCTTTTTTCCACGGCTGCAGATCTTGGCAGTTGATGGGCCAAGGGCCGTAGTTCGTTGGGGGTGTTGCTCCGAAAATAGCAATCACTTTAGCTCCAGTGGCTGCTGCAAGATGAGTTACGGAGGTATCTACGCCTATATAGCCAAAAGCCTGCCCAAGTAGGGTGCCCGTCTGGGCTAAGGACAATTGGCCCGAGATATCGATTAGTCGCCCACAGGTTAGCTGCCCCATTTTTGAGTTGACACTTGCCTGGATAGACGCATTTATCTCCCGGTCCTGTGAAGAGCTAGAGCCAGTAAGTACGACTTGTACATCCCGAAGAATCAATTCTCTAATGAGTGCGGCCCAGCCGGTGATCGTCCAGCGCTTAAAATACCATCTCGGTGTTGCGTGAATCACTACATATCGACCTTTTAACGTATCTTGGATATTTGCAGGCAGATCTTGCGTTGCCGGAGGGATGATCTCTAGCTGGCATTTAGGTACAGGATCGTAAGTTTCGAGCAAACGAAATCTCTCTGTGACGACATGTTGGCTAAGATAATCCAAGGTGATAGTATGCAAGCATATCAGCCGCTTCCACCAGTTGTGAGAGGCTTTCCGCGGGACTATCCCTATACGCTTTTTTGCGGCGACTAATCCATAAAGATGCGCGCGATCACTGGGTTGGCTCACGATTGCTAGATCATATTTTCTGAGTATTTTCCGAAATAAAGTCTTATATTCAGCCCAGTAAGGATGCTCTGAAGATTCGATTGTCTCGCTTATATCGGTGTTACCCTCAAGCATACCCATAGTTCCTTTGTAGCCGAGAACATCAATGGTTGCATTGGGCCAAATTTTACGGGCTCTACGGATTAGCGGGGTCGTAATGAGTACGTCCCCTATCTGGCGAGTAGCTATCACGAGGATTTTGTTTGGAGTAAGCATATGAGTACCATTCTAGAATGTCTTATCTAATTAGAAAAATACAGCTTAATTCCCCCTTTTGGCTTCCAAGAGTCATCGTGGTATTCGTGTGCGGCCTCATTTTCCTCGGTTTAGGCTCCGCTCCATTGACGGATATTGACGAGGGCGCTTTTGCTGAGGCTTCGCGGGAAATGTTGTTGCGTGGAGATTGGGTTTCACCTTGGCTACTTGACGCTCCACGGTATGACAAGCCGGTTTTGATTCACTGGTTGCAAATGATTAGCTTCTCTATTTTTGGGGTCAACGTATGGGCGGCAAGGCTGCCGTCAGCCCTTGCGGGAGTAATTTGGATAGCATTAATCGGGTTGTGGGCAAAGTTGATTGCTCTCCGGTTTTTATCCTATGAACGCGCTCAATCCGTCTCACTTTGGGCTATTGTCCTCGCAGGTACCTCCATTGGAATTTTAGCAATATCTCGCTCATCGACCGCAGACGCGCTTTTAAACGCATTACTCGTTGCGAGCTTGTTGACTTTGTGGAAAAGTTTTTATCATCGAACCGATGATAGATTCTCTGTCAGAGGGTGGGCGCGTTGGAGTGCTCTTTGGTCAGGTCTTGGTCTTCTTACAAAAGGTCCGATAGCGATTCTAATTCCTGCGATGGGGGCCTTGGTTGCTGCTGCAACTCAAGGAAAGGAGGGTTGGATCCGTCTAAGAGTTGTAATCTCGGACGTAGGCGCATGGTTGATATTCACATCCGTAGCTTTACCCTGGTATTTACTACAGTTCGAGGCTCAAGGGATGGCTTTTGTCAGAAGCTTTTTCGGTACACATAATCTTGGCCGGTTTGTCGATACGATGCACGGATTCTCTGCGGGTTATGCGTATTACCCAATCTGGATAGGCGTTGCGCTTTTACCGTGGCTTCCCGTAGTCGTTTGGGTGGTTTTCACGCTCATTAGAACTGGTTTTTGGAGAGAAAAAAGCGTTTCAATGTGCTGGGGTATCTTTATATTCGTAATTATATTCTTTTCTGTTTCTGCAACGAAGCTTCCACACTATGGCTTTTACGGGTTGTCTGGGTTTCTCGTGATTGCCGGAATATTACTTGAGAAGTACGCGACATCCGATCGGAAAATCAATCTGATCATAACAATTCAAGCGCTATTTTTGTCTCTATTAATCATCTTATTGTCGTTTACGCCGCTTTGGTGGGAGCATTTGCCTACTCGCATTACCGATCCATACTATCGCCAAGTTCTCGAAGATGCGCAGATCATTATTCGAGAAATTACTTGGTGGTTTCTCCTGCCGGGTTTTCTTGCATTGGTCGTAGCCTTTTGGAGGCGAATTGAAGTTGTGATGCTTGGAGGGTTTGTGTTTTCAGCTACGTTATATGCTGGGATTGTACTTCCTGTAATGCACGCATTTAGAGCGCCGCTCGTGAATGCAGCTAGTGCTATCCGATTAGAAACCTCAGAGGTTATTACTTGGCGACTTAACGCCCCAAGTCTTTCTTTTGAAGCGAAGCGAGTAATTAAGCCCGGTGACCCTGGCCCGGGTATGGTAGTCGTGATGCACATTAAAGACCACAGTCTTTTGGTGGACAAATTAAGAGAAAGCAAAAGCCAACAACTTACAGTTCATCGCATTTGGTCACAGGGGGGAATTCAAGTTGTTCGGATCATTTAGATCTTTTCCGGTCGGTGAAAAGAAAGTATGGGCTTGGGTTTTATTTCTATTCGGAATAACCGCATACCGTTGTATTGGGAGTTTTTTTAATCCTCTCCCATTTCAGGTTGACGAAGCTCAATATGTTGGCTGGTCAAATTTCATGTCGTTTGGCTATTACTCCAAGCCACCTTTCATTGCGTGGGCCGTAGCGGGTGGTAAGCAGTTCTGCTCGGCTCTTGAAATAGTCAACGCTGAAGGTTGCGCGAGGCAACTACAGCCGATTGCGTTTATGGTCGCTGCTTTTGGTGTAGCGGCGGCCGCACACCAGCTTACCCAAAATAGCCGTTGTGCGATGACTGCCAGTTTAATTTTTATCACCACACCATTTGTCGGTTTTTACTCTTTATTTGTTACGACAGATGCGTGGTTACTTATGTTCTGGTCATTAGCTTTTTGGGTATTTGTTCTTGCGCTGAAATCCCCGAAAAACTCGAGTGAGCTTTGGTTATTGTGTGGAGTGTTGGTTGGTTTTGGACTGTTATCGAAATACTCGATGGCGGTTTTTTTTCCCAGTGCTTTTTGTTACTTATTTATAACAAGGCGACTAAAGAAAGTCGGCCCCTGGATTGCTGCGGTTACTGCATTCGCCATTTTTTCCCCAAATTTGGTTTGGAACTACACCAACAACTTTCCGACTATCGCGCATCATATTGAAATTTCCCAGATAGCCTCAGAAAATACAACACGTCAATTGATAGGCGACAGGATTGGGTCGGCCACGGTTTTCTTATTGGCTCAGTTAGGATTATTCGGCCCACTGCTTTTTGTCGCCATGTTGTTGACATTTCGTACAAGAAACATCAGCGACCCATTGATTTCTGAACCTCGTTGTGCAAGTGACGAAATCCGTAGTCGTATGACTCTCTTGCATCTAATGACTTGGGTGATCCTTTGCTTGGCGGTTATTCAGGCTTTTATGAGTCGATCTTTTGCCAATTGGGCCGCGCCTGCCTATGTTTCGGGCAGCATTTTGGCTGCTTATGCGCTGGTTCGGCTTCCAGGCGATACCAAAGCTTTTAGAGCCAAGTTCATTCTTAGGTTTTCCTTGGTCATTGGGTTAACCGTCTCTTTCGTTTTGATTCATGCCCCAAAAATAATGTTTATACAGACACATGAAGAGACTTATCGCGTGCGGGCGCTAGAAAAACTCCGTGGTTGGAGGGAGGTGGCTCTTTTGCTGAAAGGATGGGCTGTATCTGAAATTAAGCTCGGGAAGGTTTGGGTATTCTTGGCTGAAGATCGCCGGCTTTTGGCCGCGCTTTCTTCTTATGGATACCCCGAAATCGCAACACCCTTTGCATGGAATCCTGAGAACCGCCAGGATAACCACTATAATTGGTTTTTAGATATACGCAATCAGTCTAGTCTTGACAGTGCACGGTTTTTGCTGCTTCGAGTTTCAACTGGCAATACCTCTCTCGAGACACCAAAAATGACAGGCTGGCAGGTGTTGCGAAAGATGGATTTAACGGTGTTTGGCCCTCTTCAGGTTGGTGCGGATGGCGAACATATAGTCGCCTTCGAAGTGTCTAGAGTCCGTTAAAATGGTCACTCTCCTACCGTTAGTCTTTCATTGAACTATACTATTGTGAAAAAAGTTTCAATTATCATCCCAGTTTATAATGAAGCGGAAAGTCTGTCCTCGCTCGTCATGGCGGTATCAAACGCCATGCAGCCGACGGGCCGACCTTTTGAGTTGATCTTGGTCGATGACGGCTCCGCCGACACATCCCCAACTATTCTTGCCGGGCTAGAAGATAAGTATCCATGGTTGCGCTGCTTTGGATTGATTCGTAACTATGGTCAGTCTACGGCTTTGCAAGCAGGTTTCGACCAAGCTACCGGCGATTACGTAGTAACCTTAGACGGGGACTTGCAAAATGACCCGGCAGATATTCCAGCCATGATTCAGATATTGGAGGATGATTCTTCCATCGATTGTGTTAGCGGCTGGAGAAAGTCTCGACAGGACGCAACTCTCACCCGGAAACTTCCTTCAAAATTTGCCAACGCATTGATTTCATGGGTCACCAAAGTAAGATTGCGTGATTATGGCTGTGCATTAAAAGCTTACCGATCCACAATAATTCAAAATATAAAACTTTATGGCGAACTGCATCGGTTCATTCCCGCATTAGCAGTTGAAGTGGGCGGCCGCATTTGTGAGATTCCGGTGAACCATCGTCCACGCGTCGCGGGGAGCTCTCATTATGGATTAGATCGAACGATAAGGGTGCTCTTAGATCTGCTATGGATTTGGTTTATGACACGATTTTTGCACCGACCCATTCATGCTTTTGGTGGTGTTGCTATCGTACTTTTGTTCATTGGGGGCGGGATACTAACTTGGCTTTTGTTTGAAAAATTCGGGCTCGGGTACGAAATCGGGGGAAGGCCGGCGTTAATTTTCGGCGCTCTCGTAACCTTGATCGGGTTTCAATTCTTGGGTATCGGGTTGATTGGAGAGCTACTCACTAGGGTATATCACGAGCCCCAAGGACGTAAGCAATATATCTTGAGCCAAAGATTTTCCAACAAATTAAAATTGTCTAATGAATAAAAAATTAATGCAATTAGGAAAGCCGGTATTTGGAATTTTTTTGATCGCAGTAATTCTTTATAGACTAAACGTTCCAGATTTATTAAGTCTCGGTAGTAGCATTAGTTTCAGTTGGTTATTTTTAAGTTTTTCCTCTCTCATAATTTCGAATTTATTGTCCGCACTCCGTTGGAGGAAAATAGCTTCGCTAATGGACGTTGAGATAACTCGGGGGTTCGCGATTCAAACGTATGCTCAAGGTATAGCGACTAACACCGTAATTCCCGGGGGTATTCTCGGTGGAGATGCTTGGCGGGTAATGTCGTTAAAACTTCAGGGTATTGAGAGCAAGATCGCCTTGACAACAGTAGTTATAGATCGTTTGAGTGGTGTCTGGGTACTCGGCTTAGGATCGATGTTGGCAATGCTATTCGCTTTGACACTTAATTTGGTGCCCGAAAATATTGAGTTTTATTGGTTGTCCGCTTATGGGATATTCGTCCTTTCGATATCGTTAGTGCCATTATTTGTGCATATCCTAGCGAAGCATTCAGTAAGTGCCATATGGAAAACGAGTTTTTTTTCGGTTGTTATACAGCTCTTCAATCAGCTTGCATTCGGACTCTGCGTTTATGCGGTTACACCGAACTTTTCGTGGATCTTGCTGATTGGCTTTGGGGCGGGTATTTTTATTGCAGCCATAATTCCTCTTTCAATTGGCGGCTTTGGCCCTAGGGAGCTTGGCGCAGTGTTCTTTCTGAGTGTGATTGGTATAAGTGCCGAGGCAGGATTTTTGGCCTCTATTCTCTACGGTTTGCTTTGTACGGGTCAGGGGCTCTTGTCGATTTATTACTGGATTGACCGTCCCAGAGAATCTGATTTTTTATTCAAATAAATTAGATTACTTAAACTTTATTTCATTGAATGATCGTGCACTGCAAAGCCCAGCAGCTATTCGCAAAAAGCGGGAAAGACATGATCGCAACTATTGCGATAGCTAGTTGGTGCTGCTTAGGTTTCGTGCTCCCGTTCTCGACAGCTCTGTGTCTTCTTTTCTCAGCTATTGCTATTGTATCGAGCGTCTTGCTATTAAACCGAGAGAATGCGATTGCGGTCGCCATGCATCCGATCTCGATAGCTACGCTCTTATTATTCTTGTGGCTGACAGCTACTATCGCTTGGTCTGTCGCGCCGCCAGATGAAATTCGAGAGGGTATTTCAAAGTATCGAAAATTGCTGATTCCAATTTTCGTTGCGTTACCCTTTGTCTATTTAAAACGGGATCCTAATGCGTTGTTAAAGGCTTTTGTCTTTGGTAACCTAGCCATAGCAATAATAGCTGTCGTCGCGTGGGCAGGCGTTTTTGGTCAGCAGGGACTTAATCTTGGATTCTTCCGCATCGGAGGAGCCTCTGAGCCAATTGTAGGAAGAAATCGCATAACTCAGGGCGCGTTCTATATCTTTGCGGCACTCTTAATTTACGTTCAAGTGCTTAATAATAATTCGCGGCTGAAATTACCATATTTCTGGATAGTGCTGCTCTCCGTTATCACCTTGATAGCCCTGTCTGGGCGGACAGGTTACTTAATTTTCGTTGTAGCGGTAGTAGCTCTAGTCTTGATTCGAATTTTGAACGGGGAATTCAAGCAGGCCGTCAAAATTATGATCCCATCAGCCTTATTATTTATTACCGCAGTATTCTTGTCCCAGCATATGTCCTCACGACTCATTCAGGTGGGCTCTGAGCTAATAAACGATCAGATGGGAGGAGTTAGTGAAAGATTGCACTTCTACAGAGTGGGGCTACATTTGTATGTTAACAATCCTTTATTCGGCTCTGGTATCGCGAGTTACGCCCAGGGATATTCCGAAAGTGGTTTGCAATTATCCCAATATCAAGCCTCTCGTCTACAGCCACATTCGGAGTTTGTGCTTCAAGCGGTTCAGGGTGGGTCTATCGGTTTAATACTATTCTTCGCTCTCATTTGGGTTTCTCTCGGGGCAGGATATCGTCAGGATAAAAAATCCGGTATCTTCGCTGTTGTTTTAGTCTGTTTTTTTGCCGGTGCAGCAATAAATAGTTATATTTGGGATTTGGCGGAAGGCCATTTTTTTGCATTGTTTCTTGGTTACTTAATCGCGCAGGATGTAAACAAGGCTTCCTTAATGAGAAGAGAATAATAAGTGACTGAGCCGGAGGGTCGCCTCTATTTCCTTGACGGCGCTAGAGCAATCGCTGTTATCTTGGTACTCTTCGCTCATATCAACGAGTCGTTCTCAGTCTTGTTCCCTGAGTTAGGCTTAAAAAACACTACTGCCTTCGTTTTTTTATGGAACCTTGATCTCGGCAAGATTGGAGTATTTTTATTTTTTATTATTAGTGGGTATCTGATCCCATTTGCGGTAGACCTTAAACAAGAACATTACCTTAAAGCTTTTGCAAAGAGACGAATCCTAAGGATTTTCCCATTGTTTATACTCTCGATACCATTTGGGCTCTATCTTGAGCAGTATCTATCAGGGAAGAGCCTAACATGGATGGACCTACCTCTAAACCTTATGATGGTGCCTAATTTTTTTGAACGACCATTTGCGATGGGGCTTTACTGGACACTACAGATCGAATTATGGTTTTATGTTTTCGTCGGAATTTTATTGCTCCGTAAACATTTTTTTCATTCATCATGGGGGATACCGATTGTTTTTGTTGTGTTGTCAATTATTGCAGAGGTTTTGCGTGGGGCAAACCGCGATATCAATTCCTTTGAGTTAGCGGAGTTCGCTAAGATAATAGGTATTTTGGCCTTTATGTTTGTTGGGAGCTTATTAAGAAAAGTTTTTGAAAGAAATGAGTCTCGGTTAGAGATGTGGATCCTGGGAATTTACGTAATCTATCTCTGCGGTTATCTACCGCTGAAGATAGCCCTGCACGTCCCCAGCTCCGAAGGGCCGCTGTTAAGCAGCCTCTCCCCCGCACTTGCGATACTTACTTTTTGTTGTTTAAAAACTTTCCCGAACCTGACAAACTCGATAAAATCAATTGGGAAGGTAAGTTACTCAATCTATTTGGTGCACGGACTGGTTATTCATTATTTTTTAGTCTTTGGATTTAAGTGGCAGATCTCGGAACCCAATGAGGAGATCTTACTTCGCTATGTTGCTTATTCGTTGACGGTGTGTGCCCTAACTTTTGCTCTGAGCGCGGCTACTTACCGTGCGGTAGAGAGACCCTTTATTAACATAGGAGCAAGATAAAAGATGAGGCACTTGGATTTGGGTTGCGGGAAGAAGCCAAGAAATCCATTCAATTGCGAAGAGCTATATGGGGTAGATCTTTACTCTCTCCCTGAAAGCCAGAATTGGGGTAGCTATCGTCAAGTTAATCTTGCGGCCCAGGTGCTCCCATTTCCAGATAGTTATTTTGACTCTGTATCCGCTTTTGATGTTCTTGAGCACATACCGAGAGTGTGGCTTCAGGGTTCTGCGCTTGAGTCCCCGAAATTTCCGTTTATCTGTCTAATGGACGAAGTATTTCGGGTACTAAAAGCAAACGGAGTTTTTTATGCTGTTACGCCAGCGTATCCAAGACCACAAGCTTTTCAAGACCCGACACATGTCAACTTCATTACCATTGACACCCATAAATACTTCTGTGGACCCGACCCCTACGCAAGAGCCTACGGATTTCGAGGGAGCTTCTGGCCGGTAGCCATCTACTGGTCTCGCCCAAAGCACGCGGAATTTCCAAAACTTTCCATTAATAAGAAGTTAAACAACATCTATCATCGACTCCGAAAAAAGGACGCGTCACACCTTGTATGGAATCTAAGCAAGTAAAGGTGAATGCTGCTCACATTGACTCAGTGCTACAGCTTGAGAATATCACTTTAGTTTGCGTTGAAAGCCGTTACTTAGAGCTCGCTGAATGGTCCTTGAAGAAAAGTCTTCAGCAAATTAAGCCAAAAAAAACCTATTTATTTACGTCGCCTCAGTCTGCAAGTAGCCGGGTTGACCCTCGGATAACATTAGTATCTCTTGCCGAGTACGGTTCAATCGAGGCCTACAACCGATTTATCTTGCGAGAGTTGCATCGGTATATTGAGACAGATTATGTGCTGATAACCCAGTGGGATAGTTTCGTTTATGAATCCGATTTATGGAGCAGCCAGTTTCTGGAGTGTGACTATATCGGGGCCCCTTGGCCCCATCATCCTGATTTTCCGGTCGGCAATGGTGGCTTTTCACTAAGGTCCCGACGGCTCTTGCAAATAACAGCAGAACTGGATTTCTTGGTCCGCTCTTTTAAAGAGCCCGAAGATGCAATTATATGCCACTCTAATTGTGACTATTTGAAGGGTCGCAGTATACGCATTGCTGACTTGGAATTAGCAACCCGTTTTTCGTTCGAGTCAGCCGTTGACAATAGCGATACAAAACCGAGAACGTTTGGGTTACATGGAGTCTGGAACTTCCCCAGTGTATTGCCGCTAGAGGATCTAAAAAAAATTCTTACACTAGTCCCCGGAACCCTGTTAAAAAAGAAAAATGGGTATCTATTCCTGGTCCAACTACTGAAGTTGGGACAACGCCGTCTATTTTTAACTAGTCTGTTAAGACGAATCGGGGCGGGTGGCATAAATTACGAGACGATTAAGCTAGCAATTCAATTTTTCTCAAAGAAACGGGTCTCAAAAAACTGATGAAAAAAGTTAAACAAAAACTAAGCGCCTTAAATCGGAATATAAAATCCTATGCAAGATCTTATTTGCTATATTTGCTTGGCGATAAGGCAAGTGCTGTATTAGTTGAAGGCGATAGATACAGGATGCTCGTTGATGTTGCGGATGGATCCGTATCTCGACAATGGCTTCGAAATGGCTGCTACAACCCTGAGGAAATCAGTAGCTTGTTAAAGCTACTCGACCCGACAGATTCTTTGTTGCTACTAGGAGCGCACATCGGATCATTGGTGATACCTCTATCCGAGTCTGTTCGTGCCGTTACAGCTTTTGAGCCGAACCCACAATCTCATAAATTATGCAGGCTTAATATAGCTTTATCTGAAACGAAAAACATAACACTACATAACTATGCGGCCGGTGACTCGAATGCTTGTCTCGGTTTTGTCGCTGCCAAGGTCAATAGTGGCGGATCTAAGCGTATGCCGATCGATAACATCGATAACTACTTGCACGAATCCAATGAGGTGATTAGCGTAACTTCTGTCGTATTGGATGAGTTTCTAATCAACCAAGAATTTAGCGTAGTTTTTGCGGATATCGAAGGGGGGGAGTATTTCGCTTTTAGAGGGGCACAAAGAATTTTGAGGGAAGCGGAGATATTGATTTTCGAGTTTCGTCCGCATCATTTAAGAGACGTGGCGGGAATTTCAACGACGGATTTTCTTGCTTCTATTCCCTTGGAGAAATTTAGTCATTTTATAGTGCCGCGGCTGCGGGGTTGGAAAGCATTTCCGATATCTAAATTACAGTCAGTGCTAGATGCAATGCAACAAGATGATCACTACGAAGATAATGTAATATTATTGTCAAAGCTTAGAGGTCAAGCCGTTTCAAAGGTCTTGCCAATTTTTGACTATTCTCCCTGAAATCTCTGGAGTTTTGAATTGGCTAGGTCATTTGAGTGTTTGGCTCATGGTAGTTCTAGCGACTATGAAATTAAGTATCAATAACGCGTGGGCCTCCATCAAGCGGCCGACGTTTAATCTTATTTATCCTAATATTTGTCGGCAGAGCGGGAATTGCTCGATGTTTTAGTCGTCACCATAATCTAGTGACGGAGTCTGGAAGAGAGTGGTTGATCAATTTTGAAACATTAACTGGCATATAATCCCGACAAGCGCGGTTAGCCTGAATTGCTGACCGTTGACGCCCTGATTCAGGATTAGTGTGCATAAGATGCTCGGTAGTTTCTCGTTTCGGCGTTGAGTGAAGAGTTTCGGCTAGTAAAATTCTCGCCGCGGACTAAGTTGTCGCCCGGCCTGACTAATTTGTTTGACTCGGAGCAGTGAATAGATGGATTTGAAGGGCAAAAAACTCGTACTAGTCGGAGGAGCTGGTCTTATCGGCTCTCATACCGTTGATCACCTTGTTAATGAGGACGTAAAGGAAATCCTGATTTACGACAACATGGTCCGTGGTACCCATGAAAACCTGCGCGACGCCATGAGAGATCCTCGGGTCAAAATCTACGATGTTGGTGGGGATATCATGCAAACAGACATTTTGCAGTCGGCTTTCGAAGGCGCAGACGGTGTCTTTCACCTTGCCGCACTTTGGCTGCTGCAGTGCCATGAGTATCCGCGCAGCGCCTTCGATGTGAACGTACGCGGCACTTTTAATATTATGGAGGCTTGCGTCGGGAAGGGTGTTAAACGCCTAGTGTACTCTTCCTCCGCTTCGGTTTATGGCGATGCAGTCAGCGAACCCATGAACGAAGAACATCCCTTTAACAATAAGAATTTTTACGGTGCGACCAAAATCGCGGGCGAAGCCATGCTGCGTGCGTTTCACCATCGCTATGGGCTCGACTATGTAGGTCTGCGCTACATGAATGTCTATGGCCCGCGTCAGGACTATCATGGCGCTTATATTGCAGTCATTATGAAAATGTTAGATGCTATTGATAAGGATGATAGCCCTACTATCATGGGTGATGGTTCAGAAGCGTTTGATTTTGTTGCCGTCGAAGATTGTGGCCTCGCCAATGTTTGTGCGATGAAAGCTGGCACTACAGACGTCTTTTACAACGTTGGCACGGGCAAACGCACTTCATTGAAAGAACTTGCCGAATTACTCCTCGAGATCACCGGTTGCAGTAAGCCAATCAGGTACGCGCCCCGAAGTCAAGCCACTCTCGTACGTAATCGTATCGGTTGCCCGAAGAAAGCTACTTCCGAGATCGGTTTTACCGCGACGCTCGATCTGCGCGAGGGCCTAAAGCGTCTGATCGAGTGGCGTGCGAGTCACAAAGCTGAGGTAGCTTCCCGACGCAAGGCTGCGGGACTCCAAGGATAAGTGTTTTGGCTCTAATGAACGTCCCTATCGCTAGAACTAGCCTGACTGAGACCGAGATCCAAAGCGTCTTGGGGCCCTTGCGGAACGGCTGGCTGGTGCAAGGACCCAAGGCACGTGAGTTTGAGGAAAAATGGTCAGCGTTCACAGGAGCCAAGCATTCCATTGCGGTGACTTCATGCACGACCGCACTTCAATTGTCGCTTGCCGCGCTGGGTTTCGGACCGGGAGACGAGGCTATCGTACCGGCGTTCACGTGGATTTCTACTGCAAACGTAATCGAGCATCTTGGCGGCAGCGTGGTCTTCTGCGATATCGACCTAGGAACCTTTAACCTTGATGTCACGCAACTGGAAGGCAAGATCACGCCACGCACCAAAGCCATCCTGCCCGTCCATCTCTTCGGCCTTGCCGCGGACATGACGGCGATCTGTGCTATCGCTAGCGAGCGAAAACTATGGGTTGTCGAAGACGCCGCCTGCGGCTTCGGCAGCCGTTACCACAAGCAACATGTCGGTACCTTCGGTGACACCGGATGTTTCAGTTTTCATCCACGCAAGGCTATTACCACTGGCGAAGGCGGCATGATCACAACGCAGGACGGCACGCTTGCTGAGAAATTACGCCGCCTTCGCGACCATGGCGCTGCAATGAGTGATTTGCAGCGCCATCTCGGCCCTCGCCCGTATCTCCTTGCCGATCATCCTGACGCTGGCTACAACCAGCGGATGACCGACATCCAGGCCGCGCTCGGTTCGGCGCAAATGGAGCGGGCGACCGAAATCCTAGAAGAACGCCAGCGTTTAGCCAGCCGTTACGACGCAGCATTTGCAGGCTTGCCGTGGTTGCTTACACCACCTCATTGTGAGGGGTATGAACATGGCTACCAGAGTTACCCTTGTCTTTTTCGGTCTGAGCCCATCACTTCGAAATCTATCCCACTAATTAATAAGGCTCGTAACGCCTGGATGGACAAACTGCAGCAGGCCGGCATCTCTTCTAGGCCCGCCACTCATGCCGTGCATATGCTGAAGTACTACCGGGAGAAATATCTACTCAACGCAGAAGACTTTCCGAATGCGTGGGCCGCCAATGATTGCAGCATCTCGTTGCCGTTATTTCATGGTATGACTGAAGTCGAACAGTCCTATGTAATAGAAAACGTGTGCGCGAGATGATGGGTCGTGCTGTTCAGTTAGAGCAGACTCTCGAAAGATTCATCCTTACCTTGCGTGTTTTTCGCTGAAATAATATTCAAGCATGATCACTCAGACTAACACCCCACTCAATGCTGATAGTCCTGCACTTTTACCCTCCTGGGTGGCCAACTTATTTGGCGTCAGTCAACTTGACGAGGGGCTGGTTTTCTCCATGGGCGAACAGTCATTTGTGGTGCGCAATGGCCTACCCCGCAGCAGCAAGCTGGTCTGCGCTGCGCAAGACCAGACCCGTGAGACCTTCGGCTTCAAGTGGAAGAAGGTTGATACCTTCGATTCGCCGGCATCTCTTGCAAGGATGCGTGGCTGGCTGATTGAGCGCTACGGTGATCTTGCAGCGGCGCCCTGGCTAACGGAGCATGGAGAGCAGCCATTGCTGATTGACGCTGGCTGCGGTGCGGGCATGTCGGGACTGGAGATACTCGGGCCTTTGCTCTCGCGTATCCGCTATCTGGGGGTAGATGTCTCTGATGCCGTAGACGTCGCTCGAGAGCGATTCACCCAGCGGGGCCATGTATGCGGCTTCCTGCAAGCAGACATCAGTGACTTGCCGCTGCCTTCGGCCTCGGTCGACCTCATCTTTTCGGAAGGCGTACTGCATCATACTAACTCTACAAGTGGGGCGCTCAAATCCCTAGCACGCTTGCTCAAGTCGGGAGGCCGCTTCTTGTTTTACGTTTACAAAAAGAAAGGACCCCTTCGCGAGTTTACCGACGATCATATTCGCGAAACACTGCAGAAGATGTCGCCTGATGAGGCGTGGAAGGCGATGGAGCCTTTGACCCGACTCGGAATTTCGCTCGGAGAACTGGACTTCGAAGTTGATATTGCGCAACCGATCGAAGTGCTCGGCATTCCTGCTGGCCGGATTAACTTGCAGCGCTTGTTTTATTGGCACGTGGCGAAAGTGTTCTATCACCCAGATCTCAGCTTTGACGAGATGAACCATATCAACTTTGACTGGTACGCGCCGGCGAACGCAGCCCGTCAGTCGCCGGAGGAAGTGCGCACCTGGTGTGCTGAGGCTGGACTGACGGTGGAGCGCGAGGTCGTTGAGGACGCCGGCATCACCATAATCGCCCGCAAGAACTGAGCCATGTGCGGGATTGCGGGCTATCTGCAGTTTGACGGGGACTCCGTGTCGCCGGTAGTGCTTCGTCGCATGGGTGAGGCTATCGCGCATCGTGGCCCGGACGGAGAAGGGGTGTTTTCTGATGGCGCCTGCGGGCTGGTTCATCGTCGTCTGGCTATCATTGATCGCTCGCCGGCCGGTCATCAACCGATGGCCACGGAAGACGGGCGCTTCGTTCTGAGCTACAACGGTGAGATTTTTAATTTTCAGGAACTGCGCGTCGAACTCGAGTCCCTAGGCTGGCAGTTCCGTTCGCGGACGGACAGCGAAGTTGTTCTCAAAGCTTACGCGCAGTGGGGCCATGCCGCTATTTCCCGCTTCAATGGTCAGTTTGCAATTGCGATCTGGGACAAGATTGAGCGTACACTCTTTCTCGCCCGCGACAGATACGGCATCAAGCCGGTTTATGTGTACCGTACTGGTAAAGTGCTTGTTTTCGGCTCCGAGATCAAGGCGATCCTTCGCTATCCCGAGTGCTGTGCAGAGATCGACAAGGAAGGTCTCTTCGAATACCTTTCGTTCCAGAATTTCTTTACTGAGCATACTCTGTTTAAGGGTGTCAGCATCCTCCCCGCAGGCTCGTGGATGTTGGTCGCGGAAACCGGCGAAACAAGAACCGCTTGTTACTGGGATTTTCTCTTTTCCGAGCCAGATCCAGGATCGGCTGCCAGCGAGGACGAATATCGTGAGGAACTTGATCGCTTGCTGCGTCAAGCCGTAAAGCGCCAGTTAACGGCTGATGTCGAGGTTGGTGCTTATCTCAGCGGCGGCATGGACTCCGGCACGGTAACCGCACTCGCCGCGCGAGAATTGCCTTGGATGCGAACGTTTACTTGCGGCTTCGACCTGCGCTCCGCATCGGGCATGGAGCTCGGTATGGACGAACGGGAAAAGGCTGAGTACATGTCTTATCTATATCGGACTGAGCACTATGAAATGGTGCTTAAAGCAGGCGATATGGAACGCGTAATGTCGAGGCTTGCCTGGCATCTCGAGGAGCCGCGCGTTGGCCAGAGCTACCCAAACTTTTACGTCGCGCAGCTGGCAAGCAAGTTTTGTAAAGTCGTGCTGTCAGGCGATGGAGGAGACGAGTTGTTTGCGGGCTATCCTTGGCGCTATTATCGAGCAGTAGTTAACGATGATTTCGAGCATTATATTGACAAATATTTTCAGTACTGGCAGCGTCTCCTTCCTGCCGAAAAGATTCCACAGATTTTTGCGCCGATCTGGTCGGATATATCGCAAGTTTCGGCGCGTGATATCTTTCGCGGTGTTTTTCAAAAACATGCCCACCAGCTGACGCGTCCAGAGGATTATATTAACCATTCTCTCTATTTTGAGGCCAAGACTTTTCTGCATGGTGTGCTAACGATTGAAGACAAGATCAGTATGGCGCACGGGCTGGAAACTCGGGTGCCATTCCTCGACAATGACCTGGTAGACTTTGCGTGCCGGGTACCTGTAGGGCTTAAGCTGGGCAATCTCGGCGAGGTGGTTCGGCTCGACGAGAACGAACCGGGGCCAAAAACGGCGAAATACTTCCAGCAGACCCGCGATGGCAAGCTCCTATTGCGCAGGGTGATGGAACGCTACGTTCCTGCAGACATAGCCGACGGCGTCAAGAAGGGCTTTTCCGCACCAGACGCCAGCTGGTTCCGTGGGAACAGTATCGACTACGTACGCCGCAGCCTTATGGGCCGTGACGCTCGTCTCTTCGACTATTTAGATCGGGCGGCCGTTCAGTCACTGGTCGGCGACCATCTCGATGGCAAGGATAACCGCCGTTTGCTTATCTGGTCACTGCTCAGCATCGAAGAGTGGCTGCGTCATATGGAGGCTGGAGCATGGACGAGGGCCTGACGCCCGAGCGTTTTGCGGGGTTGCTACGCGCGATCTACCTCGCCGAGGATGAGCGTCTGCGCGCCGATTACCAACGCAGTCTGCCATTTCAAGACGCGCTGTTCGACCGTTGGGAGCGTGCTCGCCGGCTCGGCTTCGCGTCAGACGCGAGCATCTACAACAGCGCAGCTGTGTTTGGCGACGTGAGCGTGGGCAAAGCGACCTGGGTCGGCCCGAACACGCTGCTCGACGGTAGCGGCGGTGGGATCGAGATCGGGGCATATTGTTCTATTTCGAGCGGCGTTCACATCTACACCCATGAAGCGGTGCTCTGGGCACTTTCTGGTGGGAAATGCGAGTACACGCGTGCGCCTGTCCGCATCGGGAACTGCGTCTATATCGGCAGCCAAAGCGTGATTGCTGCTGGGGTCACAATCGGATCAACTAGCGTGGTGGCGGCCAACAGCTTCGTCAATAAAGATGTTCCTGAGGCGACGATCGTCGGTGGTTCGCCAGCCCGGAAGATCGGTTCGGTTGTCGGCGAGGGTGAGCGGGTACGCATGGTCTTTGATTCGAGAGACTAGGGCAGCGTGTCTACGAATTCGTTGTCGTTCCCAAGGCAGGTCTGGCAGCTAGCTGTCGATATTGGTCAACGCTACCGCTGGCGGATACCGGGGTTGATTTTGTTGATGACTTTTGTTGCATTAAGCGAAGGGCTCGGCATGATCTTACTCCTACCCTTGCTAAACGTAGTCGGCATTTCCGGTGAGGCTGCCGGCGGTTTGCTTGGGGGTGTCATAGCGGGCGTCCTTGCGGTAACGGGTGTCGGCGATTCGGCCTACCCTTTGGCATTGCTTGTGCTTACCGTTTTTGCAGCGCAGCTGCTAATCTTTCTTGCTCAGACTTGGTGGGTTTCTAGACTGCAGCGCGATTACGGCGCTCAGTGGCAGAAACATCTCTTCAGAGTCCTGCTGCGCGCCCGCTGGAGCTTCATTTCCAACCTTAAGCTCGGCGCGATGACGAACCAGATCACTCAGGAGACGATCCGGCTCTCGGGCGCCTTCCTAATCCTCGCACAACTGGCCGGCGTCGCTGTTACCGCCGGCGTCTACGTACTGGTCGCGTGCCTGATTTCGTGGCAGGTGACGTTGCTCATGGTCGGCTTTGCGGCGCTGCTTTTTCTGGCGGTCCGCGGAATCGGGCACCGCAACTATCGTATCGGGCTGCAACTTGGGCCGCTCGCCGCAGAGCTTAACGTCCTGCTCACCGAGTTTCTCGGCGGCATCAAGCTGATCAAGGCGACGGCGACCGAAGGGGTGGCCGAAAAACGCGTCGCGAAAGTGGTGGATGAACTATGCATTCAGCACACCTGGGCTACTTTCCTGCCAGCGCTGGTGCGCGCAATTTTCGAGTTTGCGGCGATCTGCGGGTTGTGTTTCCTCCTCGTATTCGGCTACCGGAACCTGGACATCCCTACAGCCAGCATGCTGGTGGTGCTTGCCCTTTTCATCCGTCTGCTGCCACGCTTCAACGCGCTGCAGCAGAACATGCAGCTTCTGGCTACCTATGTGCCGGCGTTTTCCGATGTGCAGTTGCTCGCCTCCTCGGCTGGGGCGGCGGCCGAAGAAGCAACGTTGCCACCGCACGACGCCCGGATGCGGGTGATGAGCGGCCCGCTCGCGATCGATATCGCCGCGGGTGGATACGACGGCGTCACCACTCTGCGCGAGGTCAGACTCAGTTTTCCCGAGGTCGGTGTCGTCGGCGTCGTCGGCGAATCCGGGGCCGGCAAATCGACGCTGGTCAATTGCCTATTCGGGCTGGCTGAAGTCCAGCAGGGAAAAATCGTTTTCGGTGACTGCGACATGAGATCCATATCGCTTGCCCAGTGGCGCCGCCAGATCGGTTATGTGCCGCAGGAGACCGTTTTATTCCACCAGTCGATCCGCGATAATATCGCTTGGGGTAATCCATCTGCCGACGATCGGGCTATCGAGGAGGCCTCACGGCAGGCGCTTGCGCACGACTTCATCTTGCAGCAGCCGGCGGGCTATGCGACGGTGGTTGGCGACCAGGGATTCCGTCTCTCTGGCGGACAACGGCAGCGCCTCGGTATCGCGCGAGCACTACTTCGCCGTCCGCAACTTTTGGTAATGGACGAGGCGACCAGCGCACTAGATTCTAATTCCGAAGCCGTCGTGCTAGAAACCGTCGAGAGTCTTCGTCGCAAAATATGTGTGATCATGGTTGCGCATCGCCTGTCGACCGTGCGCAATGCCGATCTAATCGTCGTTCTCAGCCAGGGTCGGGTAGTTGAGACCGGGACTTGGTCCGCCCTGATGAGCAAAGAGGGTGTTTTTTTTCGGCAAGCACGGGCCCAGCACCTTGAATGAGTAGAGAAGATATGGATTTTATAATCGAAGCATATGCCAAACTAGTCTGTGCGGCGTCATCGCGGTACCGTTTTTTGCGATTCTCCGAATTCTCCACTGAAGGTAAGGTCGCGCTGTGGCGGCATGACATCGATGTTTCACCGCATCGAGCGCTAGCAATGGCTAGGATTGAGGCCGAACTGGGGCTCTCTGCGACCTATTTTGTACAGGTAACGTCCCGTTTCTACAGCATTCTTGAGCCTGAGGTTGCGGACATCTTGCGGAATATAGTTGCCCTCGGTCACGATATCGGCTTACATTTCGATGCCCATGTTTGCGCGACACAACTTAGCCCTGACTACGATCGCCGTATTGCCTTCGAGGCGCAGATCCTTGCAGAGGTGGCAGAGACGCGAGTAAACTCATTCACGCTGCACAATCCAACAACACTTATGGGTGTATCGATAGATGAGTCTCATCGAGCCGGATTGCTTAATGCCAGTTGTTCTCAGTTAAGAGCGGCTTTTCACTATTGCTCCGATAGCAATGGTATCTGGCGCTTTCGACCGCTAGCAGAAGTCATTGAAGATCCGGCAGTTGATCGACTTTACGCGTTGACTCATCCAGAGTGGTGGCCGTTAACTCCTATGCTGCCTAGGCAGCGCGTGCAGCGTTGTGTTGAAGGACGGGCTGAAAACTGCTTAGATAAATACGATGAATTGCTAAAAAAGAACGGACGTCCCAACATTAAGGAGAAAATTTGATCATTTGTAGTCCCCTTTGCGAACTCGATTACGGACTCATTTATGAATATTATTCTTAAGCTGGAAAAAGCGGAAGGATATTCAAAAGATGCGTTAATTCAATCCGCGCATCAACCCAATTTTATACCTTGGGTTGGTTATTTTGCTAAAATGAATCAAAGCCATGTTTTTGTTTTTTCAGACGACGTTAGATTTTCCAAGCAGCAACCAACAAATCGCGCAAAATTCTTGGGTTTAACTAATCAAAATTTCCAATGGACCGTTCCAGTTAAAAAAGCTTCAGAAGGGAGGATTTTTGAGAAGTTAATAAGTTCAGAAGACCGTAGAATTTTTGAAAGAGGGCTGGAGAGGGTAAGAAATGACTACCGGGGAGCTTCTTATTATCAGGACTTGTGTTTTGTACTAGAGCAAATAAAAGAGCTTGAGAGGATGAATGATAAGCTTTCTGAGTTCAATATAGAGTGCATCTCATTTATAGCAAAAAGTTTCGATATCGAATTTCTGCCGCTTTTGGGATCTAAGTTAGGTTTGCAATATCATAAGTCAAACGAGAGGCTGATCCATAGGGCACGCACCTTAGGAATACCAAAATATCTATGCGGACAGGGTGCTTCTAGTTATCAAGATGATGATTTTCTAAGTGCTCAAGGGGTGCAAGTGATTTACTCGAACTATTCAGAAATAAATGAAGATTTTGGTGTTGATGCGAAGTACTCGATACTTCATTTGATAGCCTTATACGGCATCAATAGAATAAGAAAACACTTTTTGGTGTCCGCGTACAGATCGAATGGTGTGGCGTGCTATGGGTAGGTCTGTTCTAACTAACACTACTGAGTATTTGCATTCTTTTATTGCGAGTAGTTGCGCAACTGTCGATGGTTCCATGGTTGCCACACATGACTCCAACTTAAGGGCACGCTTTGGGGGGCAGCTAGAGGATATGGGTTCATTATATTTAAACGGATGGCACCGCATCTCGGGTGTAATTGATAAGGATGGGAGACGAATGTTTGCGTTTAAAGGCATTCAGCCTAGTTTTTTCCCAGTCAATACTCCTGTCGTCCTTCGTTTGGACGTTAGCAGACGATTACGTATTTCCGCTATGCACACTGCGATTCATCTGTTGTGTGGGTTGACGGGGAATAAAGTAATCCGGGGTTACGCAGGCCCGGATGCCAGTCGCGTCGAATTCGTTGGAGACGCCAACGAGTTCAATGGCAGGCACAAGAAAATAAATGAGTTATTTGCCGACTGCGTAAATTCAAGATTGTTAGTCGAAGTAATATTCGCTAACAGAGAAGAGCTATTAAATTACGGGAAGGTCGAGGAAGTTGGTAAGCTAAAACAGGATAGTGATGAAGGTATTCGAATTGTCAATATCCAAGGTGTTGATCTTCGTGCCTGTAATGGTACTCATGTAAATAATACAGGTGCCCTCAACGCTATTCATGTTGATAAAGCTACGTCTTGTGAGACGGGCAGATTTGCGGTCAGGCTCACAAACCGCTCATTGGACAAGAGTTTTGGGTCGTGTTAGCGTTACGACAGGCGCCCTGGCAGAGTGTTTATGCGGTAGGTTGCAAACCTACAAAGCAAGGTTCAAATCCTTGGGGCGCCTCCTCCTCGAGTCGTCGGATGTGCGGGGCCGAAAGGCGAAACTGGTGACTGTGCGCCATGACTGACCCTGCGAGCGGTCGAATTCCTTTGTTCCTGTCTCACCGACGAGATGTCGGGTTGATGCGAGAGACTTTTATTTTTAGCGGCTAAGGTGGCGTAAGTTCGAGTTGCGATTAATCTACATAGATGCCAATGCTTGGCACATCAACCCTACCGCCAATCTATTGCCTGCGTTGGTGAGGGAGCGCTTCCCATCTACCCAGTTTTATGGCCCAGGTTTCGTGGACGATGCGGTGCTTACGCGCGGACTGTTGGCGTTCTCGGATCGAAACGGACCTTTTGACGTGGCGCTACTTGGGCCAGCAACGCCTTTCCTCGGCGACGGCGTGGATGCCGACTTTAACGCGGTTAACTTCTTGCGACGTTATGCCTCCCACAGCCTGCTTGACCAGACAATTCTGACTTTTTTTGCTGATGTTCGCGCTGTCTTTGGGCAATTACCGTCTGCCATCCGCCTGATATCTGTTCTCAACTTCGATTACTACGCGGCTTCGGAAAGACATGTTGATGTCCTGCTCCGGCAGTCGATTGGGGTACTCGGCCCCAACGACCAGTTCTTGCAGGCACTTACAGATCTACCCAATTTTGCCAAACGTGAAAAGCATTACGTCCGAAAGGCCGACCGGCTTACCGATGTATGGCTGAATTTCCTATTGAGATATCCGGAACGGGTCGTCACCGCTACCCATTTCGTAGGGCCGCAGGAATACTGTTTCGATCCGCTCTCTGTTCGTCCCTACGAGGTCGCAATTCCCGGCGTCGAATATGTGCTCCGCAAGGACGCGGTTAGGCGGCTTGCCGGAACCCGGCTGCACAGTGCATCGAAAGCTTATTTCCATCTGTACCGCCTCGCCAACCGACTTGGCTTGCCGGTCTTTTCCCATCCACTGGCACTGCGTCTGTATAACCTGTTCTTCCAGAGAACGCTTGCCGATACGCGCTGCGTGTACACCGCGCGCGGCGGCTTCGGAATGCCCATCCGCAAGTTCTTCGAGATTCCCGCCGCTGGCGCTTTGCTAATCTGCAACCCGTGTAACGGATACATCGACCTCGGCTTTGAAGCCGGGCGCCACTATGTAAAGGCGGAGCCCGACACGCTGCTCGACGTCCTGTCCGAATGGCTCCCGAGCCCTCGGGCGCAGGAGGTTGCAAGCGCCGGTCAGCAATTGATTATTGCCAGACATTCGATGGCCGCACGTGGCGAGCAGATCGAACGTTGCCTGCGCGCGATGGTTGCAGGTAGCTATCGCGGTGCGCGTTGGTGCCAGGGTGAATTCCTTGTCGACGAGGTATTGCCATGTGCGGTCTGATTGCCGCCTGGGATCCGGCCGGTCTGACGGATGCGCCGGTAGTCGCATCGCTCGCTGACCTCCACCATCGCGGTCCCGATGCGCAGGGAAGCCTATGGCGCGAGGAATATAGGCTGCATCTTGCGCATGCTCGACTAAAGGTTATCGACACTTCAGACGGTGCCAATCAGCCGTTCGTGTCACGTTGCGGGCGCTGGGCGATTACCTACAACGGAGAGCTCTATAACTTCCATGAATTGCGCAAGGAGATCTCTGACCGTTGGACCTGGCGGACCCGTTGCGATACTGAAGTAATAATGGCCGCCTGGTCTTTGTGGGGCGAGGGCTGCTTGGCACGCTTCGTGGGCATGTTCGCGTTTGCCATTCACGATTCAACTGATCATACGCTGACTCTGGTCCGCGATCGTTTCGGTATCAAACCCCTTTACCAAGTCACGATCGGCGCGCGGCGGGTCTTCGCGAGCGAAATCCCGCCACTGCTACGCTTTCAACAGAGGGTTACTGCCGATGAGGCGACGATCCGGACCTATCTCGAACTCGGCTTGTACGACCATGGAACTCATACATTCTTTAAGGACGTCTACTCGCTCGAGCCGGGTACGCTGACGCGGATAGACCTGCGCAGCGGCCTTGAGACGTGCCACCGCTGGTATAGCCTCGCCGAGAATGTGTCAGATTTGAGCGGCACGTCCGAGGCAGATCTGATGGATAAAGCTGAGGAGCTCTCCATGCAAGCGGTGTCTTCCCACTTGGCAGCGGATGTGGAGGTCGGTCTAAACGTTTCGGGTGGCGTTGATTCGGCGCTGTTAACTCGGGCAGCCATAGCAGGACTGGGCACCGCACACCTCTTTACACAGGATTATCCCGGGTACAGTGAATTACCGTGGGTGCGCGAAATCGCTGGAGGGGGAATTCTTCATATTAGCGAACTGACGTTTGAAGATATCGATTCTTTGCTGCTGCCCACGTGCGCGATTCAGGCTGAACCGTTCGGTGGTGTTACCGTTTGTGGCTACGACACTCTCTATGGTGAGGCCTGTGCTCTCGGTGTGACTGTTCTGTTGGATGGAAACGGCATTGACGAAGCGTTTCTTGGCTATGACCGCTATCATCAGGCTTGGGTCTGCGCCGCACACGACATCGGCGAGCGCGATCGCCGGGCGAGCGAGTATCGGTCGTTCTGGGGTCGTATGCCGGCAATACCCTTCACGACGGGAGGAATCGCTATTGACGGCTCGCGCGCCACCTGTGCTGAGGCCGTTTCTTCCCATTTGTCGGCTTCCGCGTCACTGCTTAATACAGAGATGGCCGATGTTTTTGAGTGCCCAGTTAAGAATCTCGCAGTTACTGACTTGCTGCATAACAAGATTCCCCGCGGTTTGCGCTTCAATGATCGGATGTCGATGGCTAGATCACGCGAGTTACGCGTACCTTTCCTCGATCATCGGCTTGTGGAGTTCGCCTACGGGGTGCCGACTAATCTCCTACTGAACGAACGAGGGTCAAAGGCATTGTTCCGAAAAATGGTGGTGCGGCATATTAATAAAGCGGTAGCGTTCAGTACCAAGCGATCGGTTCAGTCACCACAGCGTGAGTGGATAGCGAACGAATGGCGGGGTCGCGTTGACCATGTTATTCGTTCATCCAGCTTCGCTAACCGGGACTGGGTTGATCCGGCCGCTGCCCTTCAGGCGTGGGAGCGTTATCTCGGCGGCGACAGGGAAAATTCGTTCCCGATCTGGCAATGGTTCAACCTAGAACTCTGGGCTCGGATCTTTCTTGATAAAACGCACTACAACTAGCTCTCGACGAGGATCTATCTCTATGCGAACTGCTTACCTTTCCGCTCTCGGGACGATGGGGCGGCGGCACCTGAAGGGGCTCGCCAGAGGGGGCTTTAAAGTTTTTGCCTACGACCCCAATCCGGCAGCTTACGTCACTGCGCGGAGCGATCTTGCGCAGTCGGGATTGCCAGAGGACTGCTTTTGTTCCGATTCTGCATTGCCAGAATTCGTTGACGTAGCCATCTTTGCCGAAACTACCACTGCTCGACTCGAGAACTTTCGTAATTTTCTATCCCGCACTCGGGTTGATCGTGTGCTTCTGGAAAAACCGATCACAGCAAATCCTGACGAGCATGAAATGTTTTTGGGTCTCGCTACGGCTCACGGTATCGTCGATCGGACGCAGGTCAATTTTATCCGTCGTACTTGGCCGCACGTGCGGCAGCTGACCGAGTTGTGCTCGCGGGAAAAACAGTTCTCTATGACGCTGAACGGAGGTGCAATCGGACTCGGTTGCATGGGTATCCACTATCTTGATACCTTCCTCTGCATGTCCGGAGAAGAAATACCCTCCGTACGCTTCGCGAGCCTATCGGATGAGATGGTGAAGAGCGGGCGCGGCCTGCATTTCGAGGATTTCGGCGGCGACTTCGTGCTGGAGGGCCCACGCGGACGATTGCTCGCATCGCTTTGCGCAGGTAGCAGCGCCAACGTTGTGATGTCAGTTCGCGGAGAGCACTTCATCGCTCAGGTGGATTATGGGGATATGAATTGGAAAATTTCTCGGCGTAAGTATGAAAGCACCGAGCCCTTCTATCGCTATGGGGCCGATTACGAGATTGTCGAGCAAGGGAACGTGGAAATTCCAGCGATGGACGCCGTGACCGAGGCTTGGGCTGCCCAACAGATTCAGTTGCCCCGGCTCGATCAGTCACTTGTAACTCATCGGCTGTTGGACGAGATCCTTAGGTTCGGCGGCGCAACTCCGCCGTATCGGTTTACTTAAGGTATTCCATGACAGTACGTTGCCTTGTTGTGGGCACTGGCAAGATGGGCTTAGCCCATCTGCAGGCGCTGGCTGCTCTTGAGCCTAGTGCTCTGGCGGGATGGGCGCCAAGCGAGCGACGGCGTGACGCCGCCGAATCGGTTGGCGCAGCGTTTTTTCACGGTCCGCTGCAAGCCACGCTCGACGTCTTTCAGCCGACGCACGTCGTTGTTGCATCACCTGTCGAAACATTAACTCCGATTTCTCTCCAGCTTATTGCCGCCGGGGTACGTAATCTTCTCGTCGAAAAGCCGTTAGCGCTCGGTCTTTCGGAGGGTGCGGCGCTGGTAGCTGCAGTTAAGACCAGTGGGGCGCAGTTGTATGTGGGATACAACCGCCGTTTTTACGCGTCGACGCGCACCGCGCTAGAGCTGATCGCCAACGCTGGAGAGGAAATCGAGAGCGTGATGTTCGAGTTTAATGAGGTTGTGCCCGACCCTATGGGTCCGCTTGGGTATCCGCCCACCGTTCAGGAACGATGGCTCCTAGCTAACAGTCTGCACGTGATCGATAGCGCATTGTTCCCCGTCGGGTATCCTGATCCGGCGCGCTCATCCTTTGTTCGTAGCGGTGAGCTTGCCTGGCATCCCGCAGGCAGCATCTTCGTCGGTTCGGGGTTAACCGTTAGCGGCAAGCCGTTTTCCTACCATGCCAATTGGGCGTCGCCCGGACGTTGGGGTTTCGAGTGGACAACAAAATCTGCTAGGTTGCTGTTTCGACCTTTAGAGAGTTTGTTGATCATGCGTTGCGGTAGCTTCGAGTGGCAATCAGTTCCCTTGATTGATGCCCTAGATGAGCGGCTAAAACCAGGAGTTTACCTTCAAGACAAAGCTTTTTTATATGGCGAAAATCGCCATAGGCTGGCTACTTTGGAACAGGCTCTGGCATTGATTGACCTCGGAAGTGCAATTGCCGCATATCATCGAGAGAATCCCTATGAAAATCGCGAAAAATCTGCGTAATTTACTTTTCAGGGGATTCAGTCCTGTTTGGTGGGTTAGAAAATTTTTGTATCTCTCTCTTGCGCCTCGCGAAGCCTATAAAAGACGAAATTGGAAGTCGCCTCAAGACTCGAATGACCCAGAGATCTCGAATTTAAATAGGGAAGGATTTCTTTCACTAAATTTTTGGGGGGATGAAGTTACTAGGGTAATCGACTACTGCCTTCATTTGTCTGAAAAACTCGACCCCTTAAATCAGGCCCCATCTCAGTCGGAGGGAAAAGACTTTTGGCGCCTCCTAGTCGCGGGCGAGGAGGTAGCAGATCATCCGACTTTACTCAATTTTGCGCATTTACAGCGCTGGAAGACGCTTGCATCAAGTTATCTTGGTCAGGAAGCGGTACTGTCGTACGTAACGTTAATGAAGTCCTACCCTATTCAAAAGAGCCCTAAACACTCCCAAAATTGGCACCTAGATGCTGATGATTCGAGAAATCTAGTTTTTTACCTATATATAAATGATGTGACACAACATAATGGACCATTTGAGTTGATCCCTAAATCAGCCATGAAACCTCTTATAAGGCCACGATATTTTAGAAAATATGCAATGTCGGATCAGGAAATAAATAAGTATTTAAAAACTTTTTCCCCGAAATCTCTAATTGGTGTTTCCGGAACGATGTTTGCCTGCGATACTTCCACAACTTATCACAGAGGCAGTCGATGTGAATCCTCTGTCCGGTTGGCCTTAGCTTTTCGTTATCAAACATTTACTGGTCTTTACCCATTTAAAGTGCTGTAGCTGGTTCTTCAATACTGACTAAATTAATGCATCAGACCCCTAAGTTGAAAATCCTCGGAATTATTCCCGCCCGAGGCGGCTCTAAAGGCATTCCCCGAAAGAATCTTCGGGATGTCGGTGGCCGACCGCTGATCGCCTGGTCGATCGAATCGGGAAGGCAATTACTGGAAAACGGCGTGCTAGATCGTTGCATTGTTTCGACTGACGACAACGAAATTGCCGATGTTTCTCGTCAATTCGGCGCCGATGTGCCCTTCCTTCGGCCCGCTGAAGCGGCGACCGACACAGCGAAGGCGTTAGCTTATGTGGTGCACGCGCTAGACTCATTAGAGCATACAGGCGAATTCTACGATGCAGTGATGATTCTCCAGCCGACGAGTCCTCGGCGAGACCCTTCTGCAATCGCGGAGGCAGTCTTTAAACTGATTGCTTCGGATGCGAATTCTTTGATTTCTTGCTACCAGGAGGATTACATTAACGAACTTGTAATGTATGTAGACGTCGGGAATAGTCGCATCCGACCTCGTCATCCGGATCATAACAAGGGAGTTCGCCGTCAAGAGCATGGACCGACGATGGTGCGTAACGGGGCGGTGTACGTGACACGCATCCCCTATTTGCGTGCGACAGGGCAGCTGGTGTGCGATCATCCGGTGCTTCTGCGGATGAGGAAGATTGATTCAATTGACGTTGATACGCCCGACGATCTGGAACTGCTGAAGGCGGTGATGTGCAGATAGGTATTCTTGAGCCCGATGGCTTTTCTACCGAGGCACTTGCGTCTCTGAGTAGGTTGGGGGACGTGCGAATCTTTGAGGGCGGTGAGATAACTAAATTTCTTGCTCCGTTAGAAACGTTGTTTGTCCGCCTCGCTTACCGCATTGATGATCGTTTCCTTGGAATGGCGCCCCGCCTTCGTTGGCTTTGCAGTCCGACAACAGGGCATAACCATATCGACGAGCAAGTTCTGGATTCCCGCGGTGTACGACTGATTAGTTTGCGCGGAGAACGATCATTTCTTGATACGATCCGCGCTACGCCAGAGCACGCATTTGGTTTGGTTGTTGCGTTATTGCGGCGCTATCGTCGGGCGTTTGATGAGGTTACCGCAGGCCGATGGGACCGGGATGTCTGCCGTGGTGATGAGTTATATGGAAGTCGAGTTGGTATTATTGGTCTCGGTCGTGTAGGTTTTCGCCTAGCATCATATTTCAATGCGTTTGGTGCGCACGTGACATGGTGTGATCCGGCTGATGTGCCATCGATGCCTGGATGGCAGCGATCCCCGGATATCTGTCGCCTCATCGAAACAAGCCGGATCGTCGTTCTTTGCGCTAGTTATAGTGTCGGGCAGCCACCGATAATTGGGAGGAATGAAGTGAATGCACTGTGGGGCCGTTACTTTATCAATATCGCGCGCGGTGAGCTTGTCGATGAGGCCGCTTTGCTCGCGGCAGTGAGTTCAAATCTGTTCGCTGGGGTTGCAACTGACGTGATTGCCAATGAAAACAGCAATAATCGCTTGAACGAATGGCGAGCGTTGTTGCCGGGCAGGAACCTGATCGTTACGCCTCATGTGGCTGGGGCAACCTATAATTCGATGGTACGAACGGAAAGCTTTATTGCCGAAAAATTGTATACCGCTGTAATCGCGGGCAGAAGTAGTATTTAACTGCGAAGAAATAAACCTAATTGAAGGTAAACAATTGAATCTTACTGGACACGAGCGTGCAGGGCATACGTTCGTTGTAGCCGAGATTGCGCAAGCTCACGACGGCAGCCTTGGCATCCTGCATTCGCTTGTCGAGGCCGTCGCAGTGACCGGGGTGGATGCGATCAAGTTCCAGGTACATATCGCCGACGCTGAGAGCAGCGCGCTTGAGCCCTTCCGTGTGCGCTTCTCCCTGGCCGATGCTACACGCTACGACTACTGGAAGCGCATGGAGCTGCCGTTGGCGGAATGGCGCCGACTCAAGGAAAGATGCGAAGCTTTTGGCGTGGAGTTTCTTGCGACGCCATTTTCGAACGCGGCGGTTGACCTTCTCGAAGAGCTGGGGGTTCGTCGTTATAAAGTTGGCTCTGGCGATACGGCGAATCCATTGCTGCTTGATCGCATTGCAAGGACCGGAAAGGAAGTGATTCTGTCAACCGGCCTTGGCTCGCTGGAGGAACTGGATGCTGCGATTGCTCTGCTGAGGTCCTACAGCAGCCCTTACGCCGTGCTTCAATGTACGACACGCTATCCAACGAACGCTGAGGATGTGGGACTCGCTTGGCTCGCCCATTTCAGGGAGCGCTATGGCTGCCCGGTGGGCTTGTCCGACCATTCAGGAACTATCTATGCTTGCCTTGGCGCTGTGGCGCTTAATGCTGCAGTGGTCGAAGCACACGTTACCTTTGATCGGCGGATGTTCGGGCCGGACAACAGGGCGTCGCTTACGGTCGATGAGTTCTCACAAATGGTTGATGGAATTCGTTTTTTGGAACAAGCTCGTGGCGCGGGGTCGGACAAGACCATCAACGATGACAAGCGGGAGCTGCGTCGGGTGTTTGGCAAGTCGCTGGCGGTCAACCGCGATCTGCGGGCGGGGCATGTTCTGACTATGCAGGACCTGGAAGGCAAGAAGCCTGGCGATGCCGGGGTCGCGGTTAGAGAACTAGACTACGTGATTGGACGAATCCTGACTAGGGATAAACGATGTTGGGAATTCCTGCAACAGGATGACTTAGGATGAAAAGGAAAATCTGCGTGGTAGTCGCTAGCCGTGCTAACTACGGGCGGGTGAAATATCTAATGAAGGCGATTCAGTCGCATCCAGGCCTCGAACTACAGGTGATAGTCGGCGCGTCAACTCTACTCGAGCGCTTCGGCAAGGCGATAAATATCATAAAAGCCGACGGCTTCGTTCCGCTTCGTTCAATTCACTATGTGATCGAAGGTGAGACGCTAGCTACGCAGGCGAAGTCGACCGGACTCGGCATTGTTGAATTGTCCTCGGCGTTTGAAGATTTGCAGCCTGATATGGTGGTCACCGTTGCCGACCGTTTCGAGACAATGGCCACGGCGATTGCTGCAACCTATATGAACATACCCCTGGTTCACCTCCAAGGGGGAGAAGTCAGCGGCAATATCGATGATAGGGTTAGACATGCTATTACTAAGCTGGCTGACCTCCATTTCGTTGCCTCGGAGCTCTCGGCGAGGCGGGTGGCGTCGATGGGCGAGAATCCCCGCTATATTTTCAACTATGGTTGCCCCGCGATGGATATTCTGTCTCATGAAGACCTGTCCATTTCCGACGAGCAAATGTCGACCTATCTCGGCGTAGGCAAGCCGATCGACTGGTCCAGGCCATACGCACTGATGGTTCAGCATCCGGTGACGACCAGTTACGGGCATGGGTTTGACGAGGTAAGTCAGACACTTCAGGCACTGAAGTCCATTCCGGATATTCAAAAGGTGGTGATGTGGCCCAACGTCGATGCGGGCAGCGATGATGTATCCAAGGGGATCCGCCACTTCCGTGAGTTCAACATGAAGGAGCCGATCTATTACTACAAGAATTTCTCGCCGGAGGACTACGCTCGCGTTCTGAATAATGCAGTGTGCTGCGTCGGGAATTCTTCGTCCTTCATCCGAGAGGCCGCTTATCTCGGCGTCCCCTCGGTGATCGTCGGCGATCGTCAGCAAGGACGGGAGCACGGCCGCAACGTCGTCTTCGCGAGCTACGACCGCGACCATATTGAGGCGCAGGTTCGTGCCCAGATGGATCACGGCCGTTATGATTCTGATTTCCTATTTGGATGTGGGGATGCCGGTGAGCGGATCGCATCTGAGCTCGCGTCCACCGATTTCCGACATGGTGCCTAAGGATCAACGGTGATGAGGGTAGCGTTCATTGGCAACCAGGGGGGGAGGGAGGTCTACGCCTTCTATGCCGGCATGGCGAACGTCCTGAAAGACGGATTCGGTACCGCTAGCCGTTTTGCCGTCTGGTTGGATAAGGAACTAAACGACCTCGTCAGTCAGGGTTTCCCTGATGAAGACTGTCGAAGTTTCGAGGAGTATGTCCGTAATGTCCCGGCTGCCGGCGATGACGAGGTCGATCGCCTCGTGCGCGATTACAGAGAAGTAAATTGGTCTGAGGTCGTTGCATCAGAGCGTGCTTTCACAGATTACTCAATGCTCTTGGGGGCCTCCGGGGATCGCAAGGAGTCACCCGAGTATGTGCGCAGCCTCGTGGTCGCCATAGTCCGCTTTTTAGAGCAGGTGCTCGATGGTTGCGGCGCTATGGTGTGCCAGACAGCGGATACCCTCTTTTCTCTCATAGCGTTTAAGGTAGCGCGTCACCTGAAAATTCCCACTTATGCTATCGCGCCTGCTTGGTTGCTCGAGCCCGGAACAGGAGGCGGATTCTTCGCCAACAGCGAATACCTGGAGTGCGAGCGAATGTTGCGCTCGTTTGCAACACGCAAGGCGTCCGATGTCACTTCCTTGGAGCGTGGGCGCGTTGAGGCGCTGATCCAGTCGATTCGAGGTTTTGAGGGAAAGACGGCTTTCAGCGCGACTACATCCAAAGGAAGGGCCGCCGGCCGCCGTGCACTGTCTCCGAACGCTGTTCGCTTCCTATCCTATCTGATCGAAAATGCCCGGCGCAACAAGTTCGTGGAATACGTCAAGATCGATCCATTACGCAAGCTGCGCGCGAATCTGCTGCGCGTCACCCGCAAGCGACTAACTCGGAACCTCTTCGGTTCACCTGACCCTGATTTAATTCCTTCCCGGAGCGTTTTTTTCGCAATTCACTACCAGCCTGAGCAGTCGACGCTCGCGCAGGGGATCTGGCATGTGAATCAAATAGCTCTCGTCGAAAATATATCTAAGTCGCTGCCGCTCGGCTATACGCTGGTGGTTAAGGAGCACCCCTGGGGCCGTGGCAACCGACCGGGCTGGCAGTATGAGCACTTAGCGGGCTTCTACAATGTTGTATTCTGCGACGCACCCGCTAAAGAGATCATCAAGCGCGTTGACGCGGTCGTAGCCGTCTCTGGCACCGTGGCAATGGAGGCTCTCGTTTTGGATAAACCCATCGTCTTGCTTGGCCGAAACTTCTTCGAATTTTCCGATCTGATCTATCGGGTCCCGTTCATCAACGACCTTCCCGAGGTGCTTGCAAGAATTCTTGTTGATGGTGACTACGCTAAACAGTTTGATCGCGAGCAGCGTCTTCATCGATTCCTCATAGCGTATCTTGATGGTTTAGTTCCGTATTTCCCGCTCCTCGAATCCGCCGGCGAGTGGGGCCGTATGCTTGCTGAGGAACTTGATCTGAAACCGGTTCCTAGAATAAACGAACGAATAGGGAGTAAGGTATGAAGGCCGTAATTCTCGCCGGTGGCCTTGGCACGCGCATCAGCGAAGAAACACACCTCAAACCAAAGCCGATGATCGAGCTCGGCGGCAAGCCGATCCTCTGGCATATTATGAAAATCTACGCGGCGCACGGCATTAATGAGTTCGTAATCTGCTGTGGCTACAGGGGTTACCTGATTAAGGAGTACTTTGCCAACTACTTTCTGCACATGTCCGATGTGACTTTCGATATGGCCCGCAACGAGATGCAAGTGCATCAGCAAAAGGCCGAGCCGTGGCGGGTTACGGTGGTCGACACCGGTGAGAACACGATGACCGGAGGCCGTTTGAGGAGGGTGGCAGAGTACCTGCGGGACCAGGAGGCGTTCTGTTTCACCTACGGCGATGGAGTCGCTGACCTCGATATCTCACGTCTGATCGATTTTCATCGTGCGCACGGCAAGCTTGCAACGGTCACCGCTGTGCAGCCCCCAGGCCGTTATGGTGCGCTTCAACTTGCCGGCAGCGAAGTCGCCGGATTCTCCGAAAAACCTCGTGGTGACGGGGGGCTTATCAACGGTGGCTTCTTCGTGCTATCGCCAAAAGTGATTGACTATATCGACGCCGACGAAACCCCTTGGGAGTCCGCGCCAATGGAGCGGCTGGCCGTCGAGCGGCAGATAGAAGCTTTTGAACATCGTGGCTTTTGGCAGCCGATGGACACGTTGCGTGAGAAGAATCAGCTCGAAGAGCTGTGGTCAAGCGGTAAGGCACCTTGGAAGTGTTGGGAATGAATCCAAAATTTTGGCGTGGCCGCCACGTCCTGATCACCGGACATACCGGCTTCAAAGGCAGTTGGCTGTGCTTGTGGCTCACGTCGCTCGGCGCCACCGTGCACGGCTATGCCTTGTCGCCGCCAACAGATCCGTCCTTGTTTGAGGTGGCGAAGATTGGCGACCTAATCGCTAGCAGCGAGATAGCCGACATTCGGGACAGCGAGGCACTATCGGCGGCAGTGCGTCGCACTTGTCCAGAGATTGTCTTCCATCTAGCGGCGCAGCCTTTAGTGCGTTATTCGTACCGGGCACCGCTCGAAACCTATGAGGTCAACGTTATGGGCACGTTGCACTTGTTGGAGGCAGTTCGCCAATGCGATAGCGTGCGCGCCGTGGTTAACGTTACTAGTGATAAGTGCTACGATAATCGCGAATGGCCTTGGGGCTACCGCGAGAGTGAACCCCTCGGTGGGCACGATCCCTACTCGAGCAGTAAGGCCTGCGCTGAGCTGGTCAGCGCCGCTTATCGTGACTCCTTTCTTGCGGCTTTGGGTGTGGCCCTGGCGACAGCGCGAGCCGGTAATGTGATCGGCGGCGGCGACTGGGCCGTGGATCGTTTGCTTCCGGATTTATTCCGCGCACTCGACACCTGCAAGACTCTGACCATCCGCTCCCCGGAGTCGATTCGGCCATGGCAGCATGTGCTTGAGCCGCTCTCAGGATATCTGGCGCTCGCCGCCGCGTTGGCGACACCCGGGGTACAGCCGGCGGAGGCTTGGAACTTTGGGCCGGGGGACGACGATGCGCGGCCGGTCGGCTGGATTCTCGACCATCTCGCGGCTCGCGTCCCCGAGCTGCACTGGCAGTGCGACAACGCTCCCCAGCCGCACGAGGCAAACTACCTGAAGCTTGACAGCAGCAAGGCGCGTGCACGCCTCGGCTGGGCGCCGCGCTGGCGGCTCGACAAGGCGCTGGATATGACGGTCGACTGGCATCGTGCCTGGCGGCAAGGGGGCGACATGCGGGCGATATCGCTGGCGCAGATCGCCGAGTATGCGGCTGCTACGACCGACTGATTACCGCCCCGGAATCCCATGCCCCGCTTCCATTTCGTTTCCACGCCCCTGCCGGGCCTGCAGTGCGTCGAAAGACTCCTTCTCGAGGATCACCGCGGCTACCTATCCCGACTCTTCTGCGCGGAGGAGTTTTCGGCTGCGGGATTCGCCATGTCGGTAGCGCAGATTAATCACACGCTGACCCGGCCCCCCGGGACAGTCCGGGGTCTGCATTTCCAGTTACCGCCGTTTGCCGAGATGAAACTGGTCACCTGTATCCGCGGCCGCGTTTTTGACGTCGCCGTCGATCTGCGCGCTGGCTCGCCGTCCTTCCTTCGCTGGCACGGCGAAATCCTGTCTCCGGATAACCGGCGGGCACTGGCTATCCCGCAGGGTTTCGCGCACGGCTTCCAAGCGCTCGAACTTGATTGCGAGTTACTCTACCTTCATTCGGCTCCATACTCGTCCGATGCGGAGCGGGCGTTAAATCCCTGCGACCCACGTCTGGCGATCCACTGGCCGTTGCCGACTGTCAATTTGTCTGAACGGGATCGCAAACACGCAATGCTGACAGAAGAATTCAAGGGGATAGTGCTCTGAACTGTCGCCACTGCGAAAGGGAACTAACACTACCGGTTCTAGATCTCGGCAGTGCACCTCCTTCCAATTCTTACCTGACACCTTCAGCGCTGAACGCTCCAGAGAAGTGGTACCCGCTTCGGCTGATGTTGTGCACCGAATGCTGGCTAGTCCAGACCGAGGACTTTGCGGATCACGAAGAACTGTTTTCAGCGGACTATGCCTACTTCAGCTCGTTCTCCGACAGTTGGTTACGTCATGCACGCAGCTACGTCGATGCGATGGTCCAGCGGTTCACCCTCGGCCCCGACGCTTATGTTGTCGAGGTCGCGGCCAATGACGGCTACCTGCTGCAGTACTTACGCGAGCGCGATATCCCCTGCCTTGGCGTCGAGCCAACGGCGAGCACCGCCGCAGCCGCGCGGGCGAAAGGCATCGAGATCGTAGAATCCTTTTTCGGTCGCCGGTTGGCGGGCGAACTGCACGCCGCCGGCAAGGTCGCCGACCTGATGGCGGCAAATAATGTGCTGGCACACGTACCGAACATCAACGATTTCGTCGGCGGCTTTGCCATCCTGCTCAAGGAAAACGGCGTTGCCACATTCGAGTTTCCGCACCTACTGCGGATGGTTGAAGGCGTCCAGTTCGACACCGTCTACCACGAGCATTTCTCCTATCTGTCGCTGTCTGCGGTAGCCCGTATCTTCGAGCGAAACGGGCTGCGCGTTTACGACGTAGAGGAGCTGCCGACGCACGGGGGGAGTCTTCGCGTCTTTACGCAACGGGCCGACACTGGCACCCTGCCAGTTGCCGCCAGCGTCGAGGCGATACTGGGACGCGAACAAGCCGCAGGTATCACGGCGGCGGCCTTCTATAGGGACTTCCAGTCGCGTGCCGAGAAGATAAAGGATGACTTGCTACATTTCCTGATCGAAGCCAAATGCTCCGGGAAAACCGTGGCGGCCTACGGTGCAGCGGCCAAGGGAAACACGCTTCTCAACTTCGCTGGTGTCCGTCCGGACCTGATTTCATTTGTGGCCGACAGAAACCCGGCCAAGCAAGGTAAATACATGCCGGGCAGCAGAATTCCGATCGTTGGTGAAGAGGCCCTGAGGGAATCGCGCCCCGACGTTGTGCTCGTCTTGCCCTGGAACCTCGCTCTAGAGGTCGACTCTCAACTCGCCTATGTCCGACAGTGGGGCGGTCGACTGCTGGTTGCCGTCCCGGAGATTCGTCTGTGGTAGTGGACCCTGGCGCCCGGGTGGTAGTGACCGGCGCCACCGGGTTTGTTGGCAGGCATGTGCTCCATGTTCTGGAGCAACGAGGTATCCCCTTTGTCGCCGTTGGCGGAGTTAGGTGTCAAGGCATCTGTGCGGGCCGAAACGAGTATTGCGCACTAGACCTACTGAGCGATGACGCCCCTAAAAAACTTATAGGCTTGGGCGGGACGCATCTCATTCATTTGGCTTGGTACGCCGAGCACAAACATTTCTGGACATCTCCGAAAAATTTTGACTGGGCATTAGCGACAGTCGCGCTAGTCCGCGCGTTTGCCTTAAGCGGGCGCCACGTAACAGCGATCGGCACTTGCGCTGAGTATGATTGGTCAAGTGGGCTGTGCATCGAGGAAGATACCCCTCTTGAGCCATCTACGATCTACGGTCACGCTAAGGTTGCAACCGCCAGTCTGACACAGTCAGCTTGCGCTTTGTCTGGAGTGTCATTGTGTTGGGCCAGGCTTTTTCTCCCCTTCGGCCCAGGCGAACATCCTGATAGGTTTGTACCGTCGGTGGCGGAGGCCTTGTCTGGCCGCCGTCCAAAATTTTCGGTTGGAAACGAAAACTGGCGGGATTTCCTCGCTATTGAAGATGTTGCGGATGCTATCGTGCATCTGACTCTCACCGAATATCAAGGAACGATCAATATATGTTCGGGCACACCTCGTCAGGTCTGCGACCTAGTTGCAGAAATAGGATGTTTAGTTGGGGCTAGCGATTGCGCTCTACCGGATAATCCCGCAACTGTCGAAGGAGGTCCTCGTTGGATCATCGGAGATGATTCGCGCTTGCGTGCAACCGGCTGGCGGCCAAAAACCAGCTTTTCGCGGCGCTTGGCTGCCTATGTTGGGCAGCTTGGCGCGTCGTCAAATTAAAATTAGGATAAGGTGATGTGATGAATGCCTATGACAAATTTAAGGCTGAGTGCGCAGAAGACATCGTCGCACAAGGCAAAGACGGTAAGTTGAAACATCTCTCAGGTGCGTGGTTCGACCGCTCGCACGCGATGAAATACTCGTATCACTTTGAATGGATGGGGCGCCCGATTATTCAGTATCCGCAGGATATTGTAGCGATGCAAGAACTTATTTGGAGCGTCAAGCCTGACCTTATCATCGAGACGGGAATTGCGCACGGTGGATCGCTGATCTTTTCTGCCTCAATGCTTGAACTTAATGCGCTTTGCGGAGGCCCATCGGACGCCGTTGTGTTCGGGATCGACATAGATATCCGCGAACATAACCGGGCCGCGATCGAGGCGCATCCCATGACGCATCGGATTTCAATGATTCAAGGGTCCAGTGTTGCGCCTGAGGTGATCGCTCAGGTTGTGAGTCGGGCCAAAGGTAGAAGGAAAGTACTGGTCTGTCTCGATAGCAACCATACCCACGACCATGTGCTAGCTGAGTTAAAAGCCTATGCCCCGTTGGTTTCGCTCGGTAGCTACTGCGTGGTTTTTGACACGGTGGTCGAGGATATGCCTGCGGAAATGTTCCCGGATCGGCCGTGGTGCCCCGGGAACAGCCCGAAGACGGCGGTCATGGAGTACCTAAAGACTCATCCGGAGTTCTCTATCGACTACGGTATTGACGATAAGCTGTTGCTAAGCGTCGCGCCCGGCGGATATCTCAAGCGGATCGCCTGATGAGCTTAGATGTTGTTCGACCTCCTAAGGTCAGCATCGGTATGCCTGTACGTAACGGGGGAGAATTACTCTCCGTTGCGTTGCGCTCTGTCCTAAATCAGACCGAGCAGGATTTCGAGTTGATCATTTCAGATAACGGTTCAGACGACGGGAGTAGCGAGCTATTGTGTCAGCTTGCCGCCGATGATCCGCGAGTCCGTTACTTCCGTCAGGATCCCGTGATTCGCGCCTACGACAATTTCCATTTCGTGCTGGGTCGGGCCCGTGGTGAGTTCTTCATGTGGGCGGCACACGATGATACGAGAGACCTCGATTTCATCGAACGCTTGATGGCCGTGCTACACGAAAATAAAGATGCTGTTCTTGCATTCGGAGACTTGATCGTAGTTTCTCCTACTGATCCCGTTGGCAAGCCGCACCCGTTCCCGTTTCAGACAAACGAAATTAGTACCGTTGCTCGTCTCTGGAAACTATCTCGAATGCAATGTTTTTACTTATACGGACTGTGGCGAACGTCAGCGATTAAGCGTGTTCCCTATGCCTACTGCGCTTGGTGGCCGGATCTGCCGATGATGCTTGCTGCAGCCAGCATAGGAACTTTTCTCTATGTTCCCAATACCCGTTTTAATTATTTTGAGATTCCAAAGAGCAATCTCGACCGCGTGAAGGGCCAGGACTACGGAATGAAGTTTTTTTTGCCCTTCGGAGTTGCAAGTCTTGTTGCGGCTACCTACACCGCGTGTAAGGGAACTGGTGGCATGTTGGTGGGAATTTATGCAGCATCTTTGGTTATTCTTAAGCAAGCACTTAACCTCCCAGGCTTTCTCTATCGTCGCGTGAAGCGTGATCTGAAATCGCGTTGATTCATGATCCGAGTTCTTCACGTTATTACAGGGCTAGATCAAGGCGGAGCGGAAGGAATGCTCATGCGCCTCTTGCTTGGGCTCGATCGAAGCGTATTCGAACAGAGGGTGGTTTCCCTCACCGGCCTTGGTGTATTCGGCGACAAGATCGAGGCAAAAGGGGTTCCTGTTTTCGCTCTTGGTATGACGGGGTTGGGTTCCATTCCGCGTACGTTGCACCGCCTGCGTAAGATAAGTGCTACCTATCGGCCCGATATCGTTCAGACTTGGCTCTATCATGCAGATCTGCTCGGCTTAGTGGCGGCTCGGCTCTCGGGCGCTGCGGCGGTAGTGTGGAATATTCGTTGTGCCGGTCAGGAACCTGGAGACGTGCCTCGGTCGACCGACTGGTTAATACGCTTACTAGCAAGGCTTTCGTTTTTGCCAGAGTTTGTCCTGTTTAACTCTTTGGCAGGGCAGCGGTCTCATCGGGCTATCGGCTATCGGCCGCGTGCCGAGAAGACGATACCGAACGGCTTTGATTTGCAGGTATGGAGCCCAGATATCGGGCGTCGAGCGCAGTTTCGTGCCGAAATCGGCTTGCCAGACAGCACTTTTCTTGTCGGGATGGTCGCTCGTTATCATCGTGTTAAGGACCATAAGTGCTTCTTTGCGGCAGCCGCACGCGTTCGTGCTTGCCATGCTGACGTTCGCTTCGTCCTCGCAGGCCAGGGAATTACCTGGACTAACGAGTCGCTAGTCGCTGATATCGAGAAGTTCGGCGTGCGGGATTGTGTCATTTTGCTTGGCTCTTGTGGCGATATGGGTGGCGTGATGGCCAGTCTTGACTGCTTGGTGCTGACATCAAGGAGTGAGGGATTTCCCAACGTGATCGGTGAGGCGATGGCATCGGGGGTGCCTTGCGTCACGACCGATGCTGGGGATGCAGGTCTTATCATCGCCGACACCGGCCATGTCGTTGAAGTTGGCGATGCAGAAGGAATTGCAGAAGGTATGCTCGCACTCATTGCAAGCACACCGCAGGAAAGGGTCGCACTGGCATCACGTTGTCGGATGCGAATCGAAGAGAGCTTTGGCATTGATCGCGTATTGTTGCGTTATGCCGATTTCTATCGGGATTTGCATGATCAAAGAAATCGAACAACCTAGTAACAACAGAGACGAGCGGGTAGTCAAGGGATTTGGTGAGGAGTGGTCGCGCTTCTCGCAGGAAGAGCTTGCAGAGACGGAACGGGGTGCGATCTTTAACGATTATTTCGCAAACTTTCCCTGGGCCGAACTGCCTACGGACGCACAGGGCGCCGATATTGGCTGCGGAAGCGGCCGCTGGGCTGCCGTTGTTGCTCCCCGAGTTGGTCGTTTGACCTGTGTCGACCCCAGCTCCGATGCGCTAGAGGTTGCCCGACGTAATCTAGCGGAGCACGACAATGTGGTATTTCACCAAGCCGATATTGGCAGACTGCCGTTTACCGATGGCGAGTTAGACTTCGCCTATTCCCTTGGCGTGCTGCACCATGTTCCCGACACACAGAGTGCTCTGGCAAACGTAGCGCGGGTTTTAAAGCCTAGCGCACCGTTTTTGGTCTATCTCTACTATGCCTTTGATAACCGCCCCATATGGTTTCGAGTGCTGTGGCAACTGTCCGATGGCTTACGCTGGCTGATCTGCCGCTTACCGTCTTCCATGCGTTTTGCTGTCTGCGATGCTATCGCAGCCCTTGTCTATTGGCCGCTGGCAAGGCTGGCGGCAGTGTTGGCGATGCTGGGCGTACACCGACGTAATTTTCCGCTTGTTTACTACTTAGACAAGTCTTTTTATGTGATGCGTACTGATGCGCTGGATCGTTTCGGGACACGGTTGGAGAAGCGATTCTGTCGTGCCCAGATTGCCGCTATGCTCGAAGCTGCAGGCTTTGGCGACATCCGATTTGGCACCCGCGAGCCCTTCTGGTGCGCCGTGGCGCGCAAGCGCTAGGGTTAGCTCATGTGCGGAATAGCCGGTTTTCTCACGATATCCGCTGCTGCGAATATGGAAGCACATGCGCGCCGGATGGCGGACAGCTTAGCCCACCGCGGTCCAGACGATATTGGGGTTTGGGTGAATGAAGCTGCAGGTGTGGCGTTGGCACATCGAAGATTGTCGATTCTCGATCTATCCCCTGCTGGTCATCAACCGATGACATCCGATTGTGGGCGGTACGTTATTGTTTTCAATGGTGAGATCTACAACCACCTCGATTTGCGCAAGGAGTTGCGCAGGGAGACTTGGAGGGGACATTCGGATACGGAGACACTGCTGGCCGCTTTTCAGGCTTGGGGAATTGAGAAAACCCTGAATCGAACCGTGGGTATGTTCGCGCTAGCCCTCTGGGATCAGCGATCACGCTTACTGACACTGGCGCGAGACCGCTTTGGCGAGAAGCCGATTTTCTATGGATGGCAAGGTGGCAACTTTCTCTTTGGTTCTGAACTAAAGGCCGTAGCCGCACATCCGGTCTGGCGGGGCGAAGTAGATCGCGAGGCGCTGGCATTGTTCATGCGCTATGGCTATGTGCCCTTGCCTCGTTCGATTTGGAAGGGGGTATCCAAACTGCTGCCCGGGAGCTTCCTGACCCTATCGCCAGAGATGCCGCCTGCCGCCCTATCAGCGCCGACTTTTTACTGGCGCGCGCGGGATGCGGCCAACGTCAGCATCCGCAAGGATCTCGATGAGGGAGCGGTAACCGATGAACTCGATTTACTGCTGCGACAGGCTATCTCTGGCCAGATGGCCGCCGATGTGCCATTGGGTGCGTTTCTGTCCGGTGGCGTAGATTCTTCCACGGTCGTAGCCCTGATGCAGGCGCAGTCGGTCCGGCCGGTCAAGACATTCACTATTGGATTTTTTGAGAGTGATTACAATGAGGCGGAGTATGCTGGGGCAGTAGCTCGACATCTTGGTACCGAACACACTGAGCTGTATGTTTCCGCCACCGATGCTATGGCCGTCATTCCCCTTCTTCCCAATATGTATGACGAGCCATTTGGCGATGTCTCGCAGATACCTACTTACCTTGTTGCCGCGATGGCCCGTGCGCATGTGACGGTGAGCTTGTCTGGAGATGGGGCAGATGAATTGTTTGGTGGCTACAACCGCTATTTTTTAGGGCGCTCAATCTGGCGTGGTGTGCAATGGCTACCTAAATTATTGGGACAGCTCGCCGCTCACGGTATTACCGCCTTAAGTCCTGCTCGCTGGGATAGTCTCGGTCGGCTGCTGCCCCGCCGTTTTCGGCAACCGATGGTTGGCGACCGGGCTCACAAGCTAGCAGATATATTAACAGCGAGGAGCGCAGACGATGTCTATAGTTTTTTAGTTTCCCACGAGCGCAACCCCGAATCGATCGTAATCGCAAGCCGGGAAACGCTGTCAGACCGTGAGTTGTGGGCGGAGCACGAAATGCGCTTTCTTCGGCGTGCCGATTTCAGCGAGCGTATGATGTTTAATGATTTGGTCGGCTATCTCACAGATGATATCTTGTGCAAGGTCGATCGTGCCGCCATGGCGGTGAGTCTCGAAACGCGCGTGCCGTTTCTCGATCATCGTATTGCCGAGTTCGCATGGCAGTTACCTCTGCACATGAAAATCCGTGACGGCCAAGGTAAATGGCTTTTGCGTCAGGTGCTTTACCGCTATGTGCCGCAGGATCTGATCGAACGGCCGAAGCAGGGCTTCGGTGTCCCGATCGATGCTTGGTTACGCGGCCCCTTGCGCGGCTGGGCAGAGGATCTCCTTAGCGAAGCGCGTCTGCGCCGTGAGGGGTACTTCCATGCAGAGCCTATTCGACGCAAATGGGAGGAGCATTTGTCCGGCCGTCGTAACTGGCAATACTGGATTTGGAACGTGCTGATGTTTCAGGCATGGCAAGAGAAGTGGTGCTCGTGACCAATTGGCTTAAGCGACCGACGGAATTATTCCGGCTGATTTTCAGACTGGGATTATTTTGGGGTTATCTTGCATCAAATCACGAGGCAGAAGAACTATACGTCGGGAAGATAATCTTGTGATTTTACTTTTCGTTGTTAACATTCCTGAGTTTTTTCTCTCACATCGCCTTCCATTAGCCACCGCTGCACGTGAGGTAGGGTTCAGTGTTCATGTGGCAACTGGGGTCGGTTCTGACTGTGACCAGATCAAGAAGCTGGGGTTTCCACATCATCTTTTACCCCTGTCTCGTAGCGGGAGAAATATATTTTCAGAGCTGCGCAGCCTCTGGGCGTTATATTGGCTGATGCGCACGATTCAACCAGACCTGGTGCATTTGGTAACTATAAAACCGGTGTTGTATGGGGGCTTGATAGCCCGAATCTCGGGTGTACCTGCAGTGGTTGCTGCTATATCCGGATTGGGTACCATGTTCGTTAATCGAGAGCGTCGACGTCCTTGGATTAGGTTTTGTTTTAAATGGCTTTATAGGCTTGCATTAGGGCACTCAAACATTAAGGTAGTTTTTCAGAATTCCGATGACCGTGCTTTGGTTGTAAGCTTGGGTGCTGTGCGCGACGAGCAAACCGCATTAATCCGAGGATCGGGGGTTTTGTTGTCGGACTATCTTGTCCTCCCTGAGCCCAAAGGTCTGCCAGTGGTAACGTTTGCAGCCCGTTTATTGAAAGACAAGGGTGTCAGGGAGTTTATTGAGGTCGCTAGGTTACTTAAGGCGCGTGGTGTTGCTGCCGAGTTTTGGCTCGTAGGATCGCCTGACCCCGACAACCTTACTTCAATAACTCAAGATGATGTGATGCGGTGGTCTGAGGAAGGCTTGGTGAAGACTTTGGGATATCGGAGCGACATTTCAAAACTGTTTGCGAAGTCAAATATTGTGGTGCTGCCTTCTTATCGTGAAGGTCTTCCCAAGGTGCTAATTGAAGCGGCGGCCAGCGGGCGCGCGGTCGTGACCACGGATGTACCCGGTTGTCGCGACGCAATTGAACCAGGTCTGACAGGTTTATTGGTGCCCGTGCGGGATGTTTTGGCGTTGGCAGATGCTGTTCAAACTCTGATCGGCGATACAGCGCGCCGGCAGCAAATGGGAGCAGCCGGCCGAGCTTTAGCTGAAAGAGAGTTTGCCGTTGAAAAAGTGGTGGATCAACATTTGGCCATTTACCGTGGGATGGTTTCGATGAGAAAACCCAAATGAACGGCGGAATTTTAGTCACTGGTGGCAGTGGTTTCTTGGGCCGTGCCGTATTGCAGCACATGCTAAACACGGATAAGCGCCCAATTGTTGCTGCTGTGCGGGATCCCCAGCGCAATTTTCCGGTAGGCGTGAGAGTTGAAAAGGTTGGGGATCTGGGGCCAGATACAGACTGGATGAGATGCCTAAAAGATGTGGATGTCGTTATTCACTGCTCTGCCTGTGTGTATGGGATCAAAGGCAAACCAACGGATGTTTTAGCCGAGTATCGTAAAGTCAACGTGCAGGGTACGCTGGCCTTAGCCCAACAGGCAGCAAAGGCGGGAGCGCATCGATTTGTGTTCATCAGCTCTGTCAAAGTAAACGGAGACAGCACTGTGTCAGGACAAGCCTTTCGGGCCGACGATGTGCCTGCTCCGAGTGGTGCTTATGGATTATCCAAAATGGAGGCTGAGCAAACCCTTATGTCTTTCGGGCGAGAAACTGACATGGAAGTGGTCATTGTCCGGCCCCCTTTGGTTTACGGCCCCGGCGTGAGAGGAAATTTTGCCGCGATGGTCAACTGGACGCGTAAAGGTATAGCACTACATTTAGATGCCGTTTATAACCAGCGTTCATTCATAGCACTGGACAACTTAGTCGACTTTATCGCGCTATGTACTAGCCGTGAGAGATCTCCGCTAGCGGCTAATGAGGTATTTCTAGTCTGTGATAATGAAACCCTATCTACTACTGAATTAATACATAGGATACAGAAGGCCTATGACATAAAAGATCGATCAATACGGATACCTGCGAGGTGGTTGTGGCCCATAGCATATTTGACAGGCATGAGAGCTGACGTGAACCGGTTACTTGGCTCGCTGGTTATTGATGCTTCTAAGGCGCATAACCTTCTTGGGTGGAGACCGATTATTTCGATGAATGAGCAATTAAAAAAGATGGCTTTGTATGACGCGCGTACTTGATGTGGCACTGTCTTTGATAGGTCTGGTCCTTGGCGCCCCGATCTTGGCGTTGCTGTGGGTGATTGGCTGGTTCGAAAACGGATCCCCTCTTTTTCGGCAACAGCGGGTAGGGCGTTATCAAAAGCTCTTCATTTTGATCAAGTTTCGTACTATGCGGCTCGATACGGTATCGGTAGCTACCCATTTGGCCGACGCTTCGGCTGTTACCCCACTTGGGCGTTTATTGCGGCGATCCAAGCTCGATGAGTTGCCACAACTCTGGAATGTACTTAAGGGCGAAATGAGCCTTGTTGGCCCCCGCCCCTGTTTACTGAATCAGACTGAGTTGATTTGTGAGCGAGCAGCCCGAAAAGTTTTTGATGCTCGGCCAGGCATTACTGGGCTGGCTCAGATTAATGGTATCGACATGTCCTCACCCGAGCTGCTCGCAGAGACGGATGCGAGCATGCTGAGAGACATAAATATGATCAGTTACTTCAAATACATTATAAAGACGGTATCTGGTTCAGGCCGGGGCGATCGTACCCAACCAAGGCAAGAAGAGGAAATTAGGTGGCATGAGACAAAGCGATGATCGTTCCAATGGCTTTGGACCTGCAGGGCTCTCCGCTTTGAGACATCGTCTTTTTAATCTGAGCGTCCCTGTCTTGGCCATGCCGCGGGCAGCAAAGCGCTTCGTAGCCCTCTCGGTTGACTTGAGTCTTTGCATCCTAAGCGTCTGGCTTGCCTATTACCTGAGACTTGGTGAATTTGTAGCGCTTTCAGATAACGCCTTGTGGGCCGTTGGGGCATCCATAGGGCTGGCACTGCCCATCTTCATCATTTCGGGTTTATATCGAGCGATCTTTCGCTATAGCGGATGGCCGGCATTACTAGCGGTAGCGAGAGCAGTGGGCATTTACGGTTCACTTTACGCCTCAATCTTTACGGCGATCGGCGTCACAGGGGTACCGCGCACTGTGGGCATTATTCAGCCCATCTTATTGCTCTTGCTTGTCGGCGCATCCCGTGCACTCGCCCGCATCTGGCTTGGTGATCAGTACCTGAGTACCCTAAAGCAGGCCTCGCGCCCTAGGGGCCTTATCTACGGCGCTGGCAAAACAGGGCGGCAACTAGCGGCCGCAATGGCTAACAGTCACGAGATGCAAGTGGTCGGATTTTTGGATGATGATGATCGTCTGCATGGCCATGTGCTCAATGGCCAACCAATTTTTAACCCTGCTGATATTGCGACTGTGGTTACGAAACTAAAAATAAGCGACGTACTTCTGGCTATGCCTAGTGTTAGCCGTAAACGTCGCAATGAAATTCTGACCCAGATTCGAACGGGCCATGTCGCTGTGCGCACATTACCTAGTGTGACCGATCTAGCCCAAGGTAAGGTTAGTATCTCCGACCTGCGCGAATTAGATATTGACGATCTGCTGGGTCGTGAACCCGTCACACCTAACGGAATCTTGCTCGCGAAGAACTTAAATAATAAAGTCGTTATGGTTACAGGCGCCGGCGGCTCGATCGGTAGTGAGATCTGCCGCCAGATCCTCTTCGTTGGTCCGAGTAAACTGCTGTTAATAGAACAAAGTGAGTTTGCGCTCTACGCCATTCACCAAGAGCTCGAAGAAAAGCTCGCCCGTCGCGATATCGTTCTCGTTCCTTTGCTCGCCTCGGTGCAGGACAGTGACCGGATGCGAGAAATCATATCTACTTGGAACCCGGATACGGTCTACCACGCTGCCGCCTACAAACATGTACCGTTGGTGGAGCATAACCCCGCCGAGGGGATCAAGAATAATGTCTTGGGTACGCTGCGCACTGCGCTGGCCGCAGCAGAAAACAACGTTTCGGATTTCGTTCTGATTAGCACCGATAAGGCGGTGCGACCTACGAACATTATGGGTGCTAGCAAGCGACTTGCTGAGATAATCTTGCAAGCTCTTGCCTGTGTCTTGTCACACACAACTTTTAGTATGGTTAGGTTTGGAAATGTTCTAGACTCTTCCGGGTCGGTGGTTCCGAGATTTCGGCAACAGATAAAGAACGGCGGACCAATTACGTTGACGCACCCAGAGGTGACACGATACTTTATGACTATTCCTGAGGCCGCGCAGCTTGTTATTCAGGCAGGCGCGATGGCCAAAGGTGGAGATGTGTTTATTCTTGATATGGGCGAATCAATCAAGATAATGGCGCTTGCTAAAAGGATGGTGGAACTTTCTGGTCTCAACATGCGAGACGAAAACAATCCAGACGGCGATATTGAGATTGAAGTCATTGGGCTGCGTCCCGGTGAAAAGCTCTCCGAGGAGCTGCTGATTGGGGACAATCCTATGCCCACCTTGCATCCGCGGATTATGAAGGCCAGCGAGGAATTCATTGCGTGGGATGTGCTGGAAAGTAAACTTCAGGCGCTAGAGGCGGCCCTGAGTGTGAATGACGTTTCGGTGATTGACCTAATGATGAGGGAGCTAGTGAAAGGCTACTTGCCAAGCGAGGACATTGTCGACTGGGTATACCTAGAGCAAGAGGCAAGAAGCTAACACTCATCTTTACCGAGTAACTCAAGAGCTCCGCTTTAAGATGGTCTCCGCGGTCTCAGATCTCTGATTTTGTTAAGCAGACCTACATCACTCGTATTGACCCGTCCTCTCCGGAGGCGCTAAGTTTATGACGTCTCAAATGGAATTCGAAGGCTGCGCAGTGTTAAACTTCCGAGAGACGAAGGACAACGAACTGTTAAGTAATAATAAGTTAGCCCCCAGTCGGCTGGGCGAATAAGCGAGAGTGATAATGCGAAGAGACAATCCCAAGAAAATAAGAAAGTATCGAGATTGCTTGAAACCTTTTATTTCAATCTAAAGCGTTAACATAATAATATATAGTCGTTTTTATTATACTCAATTAAATAATTTCAGGCAGACTTGTTCAACTAAGGTCTCTGCTGAGTCGGCCCAAGAGGAAACATAGTTGCTCAAAATTTTTTGGCGTCACAGAGAGTTGTTCTTTGAACTCACTAAGCGAGAGTTTGCAGGTAAGTATCGCGGATCGTTCGGAGGGCTTCTCTGGTCGTTTGCGCAGCCGTTATTTATGTTGTCAGTTTATACAATTGCTTTTGGTGTAATTCTTCAAGCACGCTGGGGGTTTTCTGGTGGCACTAGGGAATATGCGCTAATGCTGTTTGCGGGCTTGATTATTTTTAATGCGTTCTCGGAGGTTTTGATAAAGTCAACAACCCGCATCATAGACAATCCTAATTTTGTTAAGAAAGTAGTCTTCCCTCTAGAGTTACTCTCCGTGGTGACTATTTTTACTGCTTTAGTACACCTACTAATCGGTGTCAGCATTTGGCTGGTCGGCTACACCTTATTAATTGGACTTCCAAAGAGTACCGTAGTTGCCTTGCCACTCGTGTTAGTTTGCTTCTTGCCTTTGCTTCTAGGTCTGGGTTGGGTGCTGTCTTCTGTGGGGGTCGTGGTTAAGGACATAGGCCAGTTAACTGGGATGCTAAGCCACACCTTACTGTTTCTAACTCCTATCTTCTACAGCATCGAGGCTGCTCCCCCGGTCTTACAGATGTTGCTGATGCTTAACCCGCTAACCTTTGTTATCGAACAAACGCGTTTGGTTTTGTTTTATGGACAAATGCCAGCTCTGAAGGCTTTAGCTGTTTATTTTTCTCTGGCTTCAGTTTTCGCTTGGATATCCTATGCGGTATTTAAGCGATTAAGGCCTACTTTTGCAGATATGGTTTAGACATGAGTGATACCGCAATCTCGGTTAGCAAAGTCAGTAAGTGTTATCGTGTTTTTGATGACCAGCGCTCACGTCTGTTACATGCTGTTTGGCCGAATAGGGCCAAGGGGGTGCAAGAGATTTGGGCCCTTAAGGATATTAACTTTGAAATTAAGCGCGGCGAATCCGTTGCTATTATCGGCAAAAATGGTAGCGGAAAAAGTACTCTGCTCGAGATATTAACCGGGACTATGATTCCGACAAGTGGGCAGGTAAAAATCAACGGCCGAGTTTCCGCCTTACTAGAACTGGGAAGTGGTTTTAACCCCGAATATACAGGCAGAGAAAACGTTATCTTGAACGGACTGTTGTTGGGGCTCAGCAAAAATGAGATCTTAAGCCGGTTTGTCGAAATTGAGGCGTTTGCAGAGGTTGGTGCCGCCATTGATCGACCGGTTAAAACATACTCTAGCGGCATGATGATGCGCTTAGCGTTTGCAGTTCAGGTGCTCTGCGATCCAGATATTCTCATCATTGATGAAGCGCTTAGCGTTGGAGATTTCTTCTTCCAGCAGAAGTGCTTGGGTTATATTAAGACTCTTTGCGCGAAGGGGGTGACGTTGTTATTTGTTTCTCACGATATGGGTATAGTCCGGGATTTGTGCCCACGCGCCGTTTATATCAACGATGGACACTTAGAATTAGATAGTGAAGTAAATACTGTTATCCGGCGCTACTTATCCAGCGGTTCCTTAATCGGAGCAGAGGCAACACACGAAGTGATTCAAAAAAGTCAGCTTCGGGGCAGCCAAGTTTGCACAGCGACTTTGTGGGGAGTTAATGTCCTGTGGCAACAGCAGAAAAGTAGGGGTTTGACGCAAATATTGGCAGTGGGGGTAGAGGATAAATCAGGGAACCAAGTCCTCTCTGCTCGCTTAGGGGAAGTTCTACGCTTCAACGTTTGGTACTCGGCTGAAGAAACTCTACCAGTGCATGTAAACATAGTTCTAAAAAATAGATCTGGACAGCTAGTAAACTGCACGAGCTCTTATACTCTAGGGCTAGAAATGCCCGCATCCATTGAGGGGCGCGTCGCTTCATTTGGCCTAGAAATGGAAATGCACTTAGAGCCGGGACAGTATTCATTACAGATCAGCCTTGCACTAGCACTGCCACAAAAAAATAATGGACATGTCTTGGATCAGACCCCTTCATTAGGTCCATTAACCATAAGTTGGGATTATCATGAGTCACCGCCGCCTTTTTATGGAATAGTTGGTTTGCCAGTGTCCGGAAAGGCTCTCGTTCTTCATGAGCATAACAGCAGATAATGCATACTTTTAGAGCTAAGAGTCCATATCTTAGGATACTTATCAAGTGGTTGGCTGACTTGATGACGCCCGCGAATCATGACTACTCGCTGTGGGAAAGGAAGAACCGATTACTGCGTCGAGCAGGAATAAAGATTGGAACGCATGTGGCAATAGGCCAAGGGTTTACCTGCCATGCGGGGCAAGAGGAGTTTATCCACATAAATGATTACGCGGCAATCGGTAGCTACGCTCGATTTTGGAACTTTAATAAAATTTATGTCGGACGGTTCTGTATGTTTGCGTCAGACGTAACTCTAGTGAATGGGGGGCATGACGTGGATACGCTGGAGCCGTTCTCTGGCCCCTTAATAATTGGTAATGGCTGCTGGATTGGCAATGGCGCACGGATTATTGGGCCACTCGTGGTCGGAGATAACGCGATCATCGCTGCTGGAGCAGTTGTCATAGACGATGTACCTGCCGCAGCTGTGGTTGCTGGCGTCCCTGCACGCGTGATAAGAATGCGGGACCTTTCGGAAAAGCAATGGCATTTGGGGGGCGATTATTTCTGTCCTCAGACGTTTCAATTGATACAGCAAGAGGTGGTGTAGTGGGTGCAGTGACGTTCTCGCTTGATCCTCGGCTAGTCGCGGCGCTTCAATCGGCGTTACCCTTGAGAATACTCGTTGAAACCGGAACTCATAACGGCGATACGGTTTCCTTGTTCAAGCAAAACTTCGAAAAAATAGTCTCCATAGAGTTATCAGAAGAACTTTATTTAAATGCATTGGACCGATTTGCACAAGATTCACACGTTGAACTTATCCAAGGTAACTCCGTAGATAAACTAAAAAACCTTCAAAGTGAAATCCGAGATAAAGAGGTTTTGTACTGGCTAGATGCCCATTGGTGTGTCGCTGCGGCTACCTCTGGTGAGTTGTCACAGTGCCCACTCCTTGGCGAATTAGCGGCCATTGGAAAGCTAAACATGGAGTCGGTTGTACTTATCGATGATGCTCGATTATTTCTTGCGCCCCCCTTGGCGCCACATGAGGTCTCACAGTGGCCCTCGATGCGCGAAATAGTCCTAGCACTGCAAGCGCTAAGCACGCATCACGATTTGATTGCGATAAACGACGTATTGGCGTTTTACCCCTGCGCTGCCAAAGCTGCAGTTACCGATTATGCGAGGTCTTTTGGTATTGATTGGCTAAAGGCAGCAGAAGTTTTTATGTCAAATCAGCCGTTAGTAGTCAAGCTGCAAGAAAAAGAGTCGTGTATTAATGCTCAGCAGGAGCAGCTGTTAGCAAAAGACTCGTGTATCAATTCTCAGCAGGGGCAGCTCTTGGAAAAAGAGGGGCAGTTATCGGCTCTCACCGCAAGCCTTAAGGAAAAAGAGTCTAAAATTCAAGAGCAGCATCGGGAATTAGTTTTATACGCATCAGCGTATGGCGGACTCTCTAAAGTGTTTTTAAAAGTGATGCGGAATTCGAGACAAGCGGTGCGACGCATAGTTGACGCCTTTTCGCCTCGGCTTGGTAATTTGAATCAGTACTGGCCACGCCCGCTCACCAAACTGAAGCCAGTCAAACCCACAAGTATTGGAATCCAGCTTAGATTTAGTATTGTGACCCCGTCGTTCAAACAGGGGATTTTCATCAGGAGAACAATTTGCAGCGTACTAGATCAGCAATACTCGGCGGTAGAATATTTCATTCAGGACGGTGGATCGTCAGACTCAACTGTCGAGGTTCTTAAGCATTTCCAGCGTTCTTTGACTGGTTGGGAATCAGAAAAAGATAACGGTCAATCCCATGCTATTAACCGTGGCTTTGCGAAGACTAGTGGCGAAATTATGGCATGGCTTAATTCGGACGATCTGTTGCTGCCAGGTGCGATACAAACAGTAGCAAACTTTTTTAAAAAGCATCCTGATGTAGACGTTGTTTACGGAAATCGTCTACTGATAGATGAAAACGATATGGAAATTGGTCGTTGGATCATGCCAGGACATGACAGTTCGGTGTTGTCATGGGTCGATTATGTTCCCCAGGAAACCATTTTTTGGCGCCGCCGTATCTGGGATAAGGTCGGTGGCCAGATTGACGAGACATTTCGATTTGCTATGGACTGGGATCTAATTTTACGCTTCAGAGATGCGGGTGCAAAATTCGTACATATCCCAAGATTTTTAGGCGCATTTCGTATACATAGTCAGCAAAAAACTTCCACCCAGATCAACCAGGTTGGACAGGCTGAAATGGATCGGATCAGAGCGCGCTACCTTGGCCGCGTTCCAACTCAGCAGGAGGTCCGTAAAGCTGTTATGCCTTTTCTGTTGCGGCATCTACTTGTGGATCTGAAGTACCGTGTTAGCGTTAGATTACAGGGCGTCAAATGGTAAACTCTAGGTTCTTTTCGTTGTTATTTCTTTCGATAGCGCTATCTGGATGCTGGAAAAACGATATTGCTCGAAGCTACTATTCTTCTGGAAAGATTATGACGGAGGCGACGATTAGAAATGGAGTTTTAGAAGGGCCTTCTGAAAGGTATTACGAGAGCGGCGTAAAAATGAGTGAAGCGAAATATAAGTCTGGAATGCTTGATGGCACTTCAATGTCTTTCTATGAGTCTGGAAATAAACAAGCGCAAGCAGATTATCGCAATGGCTTATTACACGGCTGGAGCCTGAGTTGGAGTGAGGCCGGCGCACTAAAAAGCAAAGCCTGCTTCAGCTCTGGCCGTTTGATTTATGAGAATACGAGGCTAGATTCTGAAAAGGAGTGTAATCGTGAATGAACTGCTTGATAGACTCAGAGACAGAAAAGCGATTATTGGAATAGTTGGGCTGGGTTACGTTGGTCTACCGCTCATGTTACGTTATTGCGAGGTAGGATATAGAGTGATTGGCTTTGATATCGATGAATCGAAGGTAGATCTACTATCCCTTGGAAGAAGCTATATCGAGCACATTCCCGCCAGTTCGATTGCAGATGCCTGCGATCGCGGATTTGAAGCCACCTCAGATTTCTCAAGGATTTCCGAGCCGGATGCATTGATTCTGTGCGTGCCTACCCCACTTAATAAGTACCGAGAGCCTGACCTTAGTTTCGTAATGGACACAACAGATTCCTTGGTGCCGTTCCTTCGGAAAGGACAAGTGGTTTCATTAGAAAGTACAACCTATCCAGGTACGACAGACGAAGAGCTACTTCCGCGCATTGAGTCGAGTGGGCTTAAGGTCGGTGTAGATATTTTCCTAGTTTTTTCGCCCGAGCGAGAGGATCCTGGCAACCCTACCTTCACCACTCGGAGTATTCCTAAGGTTTGTGGCGGGCACACAGACGCCTGTCTCCAGGTTGGACTTGCGCTCTATGGACAAGTCATCGATAAGCTGGTGCCGGTGAGTTCGACGCGCGCAGCAGAGTTGACGAAGTTACTAGAGAATATCCATCGCGCCGTAAATATCGGATTAGTCAATGAAATGAAAATAGTTGCGGACAAGATGGGCATTGATATTCACGAAGTGATTCGGGCCGCGGCGACCAAGCCATTCGGTTTTGTGCCGTATTACCCCGGCCCTGGTTTGGGTGGCCATTGCATACCTATTGACCCGTTTTATTTGACCTGGAAAGCGCGGGAATACGGTATTCATACGCGTTTCATCGAATTAGCAGGAGAGGTAAATTCCTCTATGCCAGACTACGTGATTTCGAAAATTATCGCTGCATTAAATTCGGTTAAAAAGTCAATAAACGGTAGCCATATTTTAATCCTTGGGATTGCTTACAAAAAAAATGTTGACGACATGCGGGAGTCACCTTCCGTGGTGATGATGGAAAAGTTACGGAATTTGGGCGCAGAAGTCGCTTATAGCGACCCACATATCCCAGTATTCCCAAAGATGCGAGAACATCACTTTAATCTATCGAGTGTCAAAATAACTCCGAACTCGTTATCATCTTACGACTGCATTTTATTGGCGACAGACCATGATAAATTTGACTATGAACTCATCAAAAATAGCTCGAAAATTATCGTAGACTCACGTGGCCGATATCTTGCAGCCGCTTCTCACATCGTAAAGGCCTAGAATGCGCTATTTTGTCGCTCCCATTACCGAGCGTAAAATTAGATTCGCTCTAGTTGGGTGTGGGCGGATAGCTCAGAATCACTTTGCTGCGCTAAAAGAGCATTCAGATCGCGCCGAGTTAGTGAGTGTCTGCGATATCGATCGTAATGCCCTTGATTCGGCGGTTAAACTGACAGGAGCTAAGCCGCATATAAATATGACAAGCATGCTTGCAGATACTGCCGCGGATATCGTTATCCTTACAACGCCTAGCGGTCTACACTCCGAACAGGCTATTGAGGTAGCAGGTTCCAGGCGCCATGTGATGACAGAAAAACCTATGGCTACCCGTTGGCACGATGGACTGCGTATGGTCAAAGTTTGTGACGATAACAACGTTCGTCTGTTTGTAGTTAAACAAAACCGCCGGAATCCAACGCTGCAGTTACTGAAGAACGCTGTTGAGCAAGGTCGGTTTGGGCGTATTTATATGGTTAATCTGAATGTTTTCTGGACTCGGCCACAGGAGTATTACGACAGTGCAGCCTGGCGAGGAACATGGGAGTTTGATGGCGGCGCCTTTATGAACCAGGCTAGTCACTATGTGGATTTGTTAGATTGGTTGATCGGACCAATAGAGAGTCTACAGGCTTATACGGCCACGCTTGCTCGTGACATTGAAGTAGAGGACACGGGGGTAATCAGCGTAAAGTGGCGTTCAGGCGCTTTAGGATCGATGAACGTAACTATGTTGACACACAAAAAGAATTTTGAGGGTAGCATCACAATTCTCGGCGAAAAAGGTACCGTACGGATCGGAGGTGTAGCAGTAAATGAGATACAGCACTGGGAGTTTTCCCAGGCGCATGAAGATGATGACAAGATTATGCAGGCTAGCTATAAAACCACTTCGGTTTATGGGTTTGGCCATCCCTTATATCTTGACAATGTGATTAATGTTTTGCGCGGCGAGGCTGAGCCTGAAACAGACGGCAGGGAAGGCTTAAAGTCCCTCGAAACTCTAATTGCTACGTACCTGTCAGCAAGAGATGGGCGGCGAGTTGCATTACCCCTGGACTACTAGTTATGCCCTCCCTAATTCACCCTACCGCAATTATCGACGAAGGTGCCCAGATTGGAAGCGGAAGCCGTGTGTGGCATTGGACTCATATTTGCGCCGGCGCCCGTATCGGAGCTCATTGCTCCTTTGGTCAGAATGTGTTTATCGGTAACAAGGTAGTAATTGGAAATAATGTAAAGGTCCAAAATAATGTTTCGATCTACGACGCCGTACAACTGGAAGATGATGTATTTTGTGGGCCTAGCATGGTATTCACCAATGTTTACAATCCGCGAGCGGCGGTTAACCGAAAGAACGAATATCGATCTACCGTGGTTAAGCGAGGGGCGACGCTAGGCGCAAATTGCACCGTTGTATGCGGCTTAACTATAGGCGAGCACGCGTTTATCGGGGCCGGCGCTGTCGTAAACAGGGATGTTCCCGCCTACGCACTGGTGCTCGGAATTCCTGCTCGGCGTCACGGGTGGATGTGTATATGTGGACTAAAGCTTCAAGGTAGGGGTGAGGTTAGATGTACGTGTGGGCGAAGCTACCAAGTTGACACTAAGATCTGTGCCCCTTATGAATAAAAGTATTGAGTTTATTGACCTTAAGGCTCAGTACGCCGACCTAAAGAAATCTGTAGATGACCGTATTCAGAAAGTTTTGGATCACGGTCAGTATATTATGGGGCCTGAAGTTCGCGAGCTGGAAGAATGCCTAGAAAGGTACACAGGATGCAAGCACTGTGTCACTGTAGCTTCAGGCACGGAGGCTCTTATGATTTCGCTTATGGCTCTCGGCATTAAGCCCGGCGATGAGGTAATCACCACTCCATTTACTTATGTTGCAACTGCAGAGGTTATCGTATTGCTTGGCGCTACGCCTGTATTTGTAGACATCGAACCGGATACCTGCAATATCAATCCACTTTTAATTGAAGCGGCCATCACCAAGAAAACGAAGGCAATCATTCCGGTGTCACTGTATGGCCAAGTGGCTGACATGGATGAGATCAATGCTATTTCGGAAAATCATGGCGGGATTCCGGTTATTGAAGATGCGGCCCAGAGTTTTGGTGCCACCTACAAAAGCGGTAAGTCTTGCAATTTGTCAACGATTGGCTGCACAAGTTTTTTTCCAAGCAAGCCTTTGGGGTGCTACGGTGATGGAGGTGCCATTTTTACGAACAACCCCGCATTAGCGAGAGTCATGCGTGAAATCCGAATTCACGGTCAAGAGCGCCGGTATTATCACACCCGCGTAGGTGTTGGCGGACGCATGGATACATTGCAATGTGCCATAGTTCTCGCAAAGATGGAGCATTTTGACTGGGAAATTAGCCAACGCATCGCGATTGGCGCGCGCTATCTACACTTATTCGAACCTATTTCTTCGCTTCAGAAGCCGGTCATTCGGGAGGATCGAAGCTCCGTTTGGGGCCAGTTCACACTTCAAGTAGACGGTCGGGATGCGGTTTTAAGAGACCTTAATTTAGCAGGGATTCCCACCGTCGTACATTATCCGACACCCTTACATAGACAGCCGGCATATGCGCGTGCTTACCGTATAAGTGGAACTCTGACGCATGCTGAGGAAGTTGCGCAGAGGGTCTTCAGCATTCCGATGCACCCGTACCTCGACATTGACACGCAGAAGCAAGTTGCAACGATACTCACTGGCGCTATATCTTGAAAATTGTGACCGTATTAGGTGCTCGCCCTCAATTTGTTAAAGCAGCTGCAATATCTCGGGTAATTCGGAACCTATATGATGGTCAGGTTGAAGAAGTGGTTATACATACCGGTCAGCATTACGACAACAATATGTCGAGGGTTTTTTTTGACGAATTAGAAATGCCCGCCGCTCGGCATAACTTAGCAATTTCGGGTGGCTATCATGGCGCAATGACCGGCCGTATGTTGGAGGCGGTCGAATCACAACTTATAAAAGAATTGCCGGACTGGGTCCTAGTATATGGAGACACCAATTCAACCTTAGCGGGCGCTCTTGCAGCCTCTAAACTCCATATCCCGGTTGCGCATGTCGAGTCTGGCCTCAGGTCTTTTGATAAGCGCATGCCAGAAGAAATTAATCGCATACTTGTGGACCATATTTCGACGCTACTGTTCTGCCCTACGGAGACCGCTGTAGCCAATTTGAAGGCCGAGGGGGTTACTGACGGAGTATATAACGTGGGCGACGTCATGTTTGATGTGGCACTTTTCGTAAAAGAGAAGGCAAGAAGTCAAAGTAATATCTTGAAATTGTATGATCTAACTACTAAACAATTTGGCTTAGCCACGTGTCATCGAGCAGAGAATACCGACGATCCTGCGAGATTGACGGAGATCCTTAAAGGGCTTGCAACTGTCGCTCAACATATAAAACTTATTTTACCGTTGCACCCTCGTACCCGTGAGTTTATTAGACATTATGGTTTAGCTCAGCATCTCACGGGCATAGTGGTTACTGAGCCCCTACCATATTTAGACATGGTAGCCTTGGAGCAAGCAGCGAAACTAATACTGACGGATTCTGGGGGGGTACAAAAAGAAGCTTTCTTTTACGGTGTGCCTTGCTTGACTATGCGCGATCAGACAGAGTGGGTCGAAACTACTCAAGCCGGTACCAATATCTTAGTGGGCGCCAGTATGAAGGCAATTCTTGACGGGTTCGAAAAATTACAGTCGGGGAGGTGGGAATATGTCAACAAGGGTCAGCCTTACGGTAACGGAAATGCCTCGGAAAACATTATGCAGAGGATCGTTCAGTACGCAAGAACATGAACGAAAAAAAGAAGTACTCTGTTAGGTTAGGAATCGGCTTACGATATTGCTTCGCCGGCATACTTATTACATGGCTTTGGCAAGCCGACCTTATAGACGTCCGCGTCGTTCAGCAGTTAGATAACCGAGTAGTAATCATCGGAATAGTGCTAGTACTAATGCAGTTAGTCCTCGCGGGCTGGCGACTACAACGCTTGCTTGCTGAACAAAGTATCCGTGCGAGTATGCGACGGTGCATCACTTATAACTCTATAGGAATTTTTTATTCGGTTTTTCTGCCTGGTAGTATGTCAGGAGATTTAGCCCGCGCTTATTACTTCTGGCGCGCTTACCCTGACGCCAACAAGTCGGCTCTGCTTGCTGCGCTTTTGGTTGATCGATTACTCGGGACATTAGCGCTTTTGACTATTGGTCTGCTAGCGGCTACATATCTTATGAAGAGTCTTGGCTTGCAGCACTTCGTCCTAGCCGCATGGTGTGTACTGCTACTATTGATCGTTGTCTATCTAAGCCTCGTCAAACTTGCACGCTATGAATATCGTTTTAAGGGAAAGCTCAAACTGCAGTTTCTTAGTCTTCTCAGAAAGATGAGTCTTAAGGAATACAGTAAATTTGGCTTAAGTATTTGCGTTCTCAGCTCAATAGCAGGCCATTTCTGTATTATCATATTAATCTATCTGTGTTCTGATCTAATGGATAGTGGCCTATCTTTTTTGAGAATTATAGCAATTGCGCCGCTTGGATTACTTGCAAATGCGCTACCTATTACCCCTGGTGGTATCGGAATTGGTGAGCAAGGCTTTGAACTCCTCTACACACTTGTCGGCGGAAGTGGTGGCGCTAATAGTTTTTTAGTCACTCGTCTTTTCCTTTTTGCGCCCGCTTTTATTGGTGCGGTAGTCGTTGCGCAAACACTTCTCACCAAAAAAGCCAGAAATAACTTAAAAACATGAGGACTATGAATGAAAGTGGGCAATCAAAAGTACAGAAGATAATATAAATCTTATTCATATTTTTTTGACAGCGGCTAAGGAGTGCGGGGGAATAAGAGCCTATTTATGAGGCTCCAAGTATCTAAACTGTTCGCAAAGCGAGTAGTCAAAAATTATTGTGTAGAATTTGCAGGAAAAAACAGAAAAGCTCCTCTGATACACGGAATAATCATGTCTATACTAAAGCCCCATATATTACAGAAGACAAAATTCTTCCAGATAAGCAGTCCTTTGCTGATATACGCAAGTAACGTAGAGTCGCAGAATGGTGAGGACGGCATAATTGCTCACATCTTCAGTGTTTTACCGAAAGCTGAAAAACGTTATTGTGTCGAGTTTGGTGCATGGGATGGCAGGTATCTCTCAAATTGCTTTAATCTTGTCCGAAATCAAGGGTGGAATGGGTTATTTATAGAGGCGAATGAACAGAAATTCGAGCAACTACGGCTAAACCACTGAAACTCTGCAAACGTAGTTTGCTTAAAAAGATTTGTCGAGTTTGATGGATGTAATCGTCTCGATAATTTGATTCCGGGACAGTTTCCAACTGAGTTTGATGTTTTGTCAATCGATATTGACGGCGCGGACTATTTTATTTGGGAAAGCTTGGAGAATTTTAAGCCGCGTATAGTAGTTATTGAGTTTAACCCGACAGTGCCAAATGATGTAATTTTCGTCCAGGCAAAGAATATGGATGTAAATCAGGGCGCCTCGTTGTTGGCGCTAGTAATGCTTGGAAAAAAGAAAGGGTATGAGCTTTTGTGTGTTACGGTTTGTAATGCCATCTTCGTTATGAAGGAGTTTTACGCCCTCTTCGAGCTAGCATCGAATCACGTAAACGATTTATATGACCCAGTGTGTGATGGGCGAGTTTTCCACGGCTATGATTCCTATGTTTATATTGTTGGTATGCCTAAGCTTCTTTGGGCAGACACGGTGGTTCATTCCGAAGATTTTCAAGTTCTTCCCGATTCCCTACGTAAGTTCAGTGACTCACAATCGAGATAGCTCTAAGTTCACTCGATACGGCCTCGCAATAATCACGGCAGAGGATAGTCTACAGGCGATTCTGCAGTATACCTCTGACTTATAACCTAATATCATCGCTGTACACGAAACAGAAAAATCACGGTAGCAAGTTATTGCGCAGGCCAGCATGTAATGCGCTAACTTGGTGTAAGTAATCTGAAAGCATGAAATATCTGGATAGGCCCTGCACCCGCTTGGGGAAACCAGCGTAGGTAGTTGGATTGTTTACGCCTAATTCGGAACGCTAAATACGAAAAATAACTAGTTAAACAATACGGAAGAAAATAAACTCATGTGATCAGCTGACTGCAAATCTGAGTAATTGAACCAAGTATTTTCTGAGGTATGCAGATTAGGATGAGCTGCACAGATACGGATTGAGACCGACTTCGATGGATTAACGGTGGGGCGTCTTTTGAGCTTCTGTTTCTTACAACGAACGCAGAAACGGAATGGATGAAAACTGAACTGTTTGAGGAAGATTTGGAGTTAGCGCAAACCGATTCGCTATGATCGGTTTACTTCGAAAGTTAAAGTATGGTCAATATAGTCCTGAACTAGGCGAGAGCCCCTTGACGAGCAGGCAGTAATCTCGGAACCGATATGATTATAAACATTAAAAATGTTCATTTTCGCTTTTATGGAAACACTACCCAAAGTCCTTCGAAGCTTACGCTATCTGATCCTAAGACTAAACGTTAAATAATTTTTGAACGCTAATGTAATTGACTTCTTGATTAGGAAACGAAGGAGAGTGGAAGATACTTACACCGGTTGTCTCCACCCGGGTGCATAGTTTATTATGAATGAGTCTTTGCGTTAATCCTGTACTAAGAGGTACGAGCCTATAGTCAATATGTCGCAATTGATCGTTTTTTACGCAATTGGAGTTTCACAACAAATTGTTTTTTCCGGTAGCGCCCAAATAAAAATTGCAACGCCCTAATTCGAGTTGCGCTCAAAGAACCATCGCTCAGTCCGCATAACTTTGGGTGTCGATTGTTAATCGCCGAGTAAGTATAGCGGTAAGTATAATAGTTAGTCAAACGCCTTCGATTTCTCTGGTAACATCTCCTCAATTAAAATCAGAGTATCTGCCACATATAATCGCTTTATGATGGCTCAGCCGGGTTTTTTATATTTGGCACGTTTTGAGAAAATTAAAATATATGGTGAATTAAGTATCTGCGTAAGCAGTAAAACTTTATCGTAAGAAATTGATTTTCAAGATCAAGTAATCAGAAATTTAAGATCGTGTGTAATACCGAGCATCACAGGCTGGTTTTGGCTATTTCTGTGATGTCTTTTGTCAAGTTTTGTGCGGGGTGATTTATTCCGAAAAACATTTTTTTGACGGCTCTAATAGAACTGCCGAAAACAACTTCACCGCCATCGGAATGTGTTGTAATGAGTACGAAGCGCATTAGCGTAGCGCACAGCGTAATGGGCAGCAGTAATGTCGAGAATGGTCTTCGTCTAACTTGGGATAAATTGTGAGCTGGCGAAATTCTAGGTGGAATCGTGATGATTTTTTATTAAATCACACTGCATCGTCTTTGGAAAATATGCTACACAATGTTTTTAATATCTACATATTAATAAAAAAGGAGTAAACCATCTAGAAAAAACGCGGAATAACAACAACGTTATAGACCAAAGAATGCGCCGATCAAAAAATCATTGAGATAAGCGCGCGGGTGGGATGTACGCTCTGTCAATGTTTCGCTCAATGTGGTTATACTGCTGGGTACCGGTGGAATGCTGGAACACTTATTTCACCCCAACTTTTTATTGAATTGCCGCATAGTCGCTATCGCAAGGATGATACTCGATGCAGTTAAGTTATTTGAGCTAAACAAAACGGAGATCTTGGAATCACATGTTTCTTATTGACTCTCTCTTAGTTGTTGTTTTTGTATACTGGTTCTCGGCTTTTCTAGCAGAAACCCTATTGAGATCACGCGCTGAGAAAACCCTTCCTCCGATTGTTCGAATCGGATTCGGATTCTTTTTATCAGTTGTCTATTTTTCTTCAACATGGCAAGTAATGCCCATGCAACAAGCGTGGATCCTCGGCGTCGTATTATTGCTCTCGTATACGTACGGACGATACGGACTGGTTGCCTTTACTAACGGCACTAAACATATAGAGTGCTTCATTAGAATATACAAAACACCGTTTATATTTTTTATAATTGCCTCAGTAGTTTTCTTCGCCCCAAATATAATTTCAAAGAAGTTCGGCCCATTCACGGAGGGGGGGGGTGACATAACAATCTACGCAGATACAGCAAAATTATTAACAGATCATAATATGACGTCACTGGGTGAAGTCTCGCCGACTATTGAAGGGCAGAAGCGCACGGTAAGGAATTTACTTGATTTTACATCGGTTTCAAGATACGAAAAATTCGCGGAAATTCAAGAGAAGTTTTATTTGGAGCACTCGGGCAATCTTAATCCCCCAATAGCGGATAACGGGGCTTACCGCATAGTATTAGATACGTTTTTTCCTTCAATTCACTATGCGCCGTATGCACAATTTTACTTTTTGGCAGGCGAAACAAATTACGGAGTGTACTTTGGGATTCAAGCGTTCTTGTATGCAATCTTATTGGGCTGTATATGGGGATTTTTCTCAATTTTTTCAAGACGACTCGCTGTTATTGCTGTCGTATTAGTTGCGAGCTCACACTCATTAGTCTCTGTTTACTATAATCACTATTCTATGCAAGGGATATCCCTTGCAGCGACGGCACTCATTCTGGCCGCTATCCCTATTATAGGTCTCGCATCTACAGCTGCATGCCGGACATATGGCTCCATATGCTTGGTTATAACAGTTCTATACACCCACTTTCTAGCAATTATTATTCCGTTCATGCTGTTAGCTTTGTTTACAAAAAATAAAGAATATCGAGATTTCTCGCGGCGGTCTGAGAGCTTCAATTCCCGTTGTCGAAAGATAATTTGGAGCGCATCGACTATAAGTTTTCTCTTGTTCAGTGCCCTCTTTCTTGTGAGCAACAGTCAAAAATCAATTGCATTCGTAAAAGGACTCCTGTTGGAGTTCTTGAGTCAAACCAAGTCAATCTACCTAGGCGATCAAATTCCGTATTTATCGATGCAGTGGCTTGGCTTTTTATTCGGTTTTCTTTCGCAGCAACATTACTATCCTTTTGCCTCGGAAAAGATATTCGTGAAGCTGATCATTGCGCTCGGAGTGATATCGGGGATTCTAATTTTGTTGATTGGACTATGGGTAGTAACCCAGATACGCCCAAAAGAAAGTTCAAGACCCTACTTTTATTTAGCTATCTACGTTACAGCGTCCTTAATTGTCTGCTCGCATTTGTATGTGTCGGGTAATTCTCTATATACCCAAGCGAAAGGTGCTCAAAACGTATTAGTTTATTTCTACCTAGTAATCCTATTACCGCTTGCATTAGGCTTGGCGCATCCGGAAGCAACACCATTGATGCGAAAAGCGTTGAAGCTTATGAAGCTCCTCACTATTATTTTAATTTTAAGTCTTTTAGTTCCAAGGTCTTATTATCTAAGCAAGCTTTCAGCGAATGAAGATCGGGCTTCAATTTTGGACTTCTCATACTTCAAAGAATCCAGTAAAATCCTTGAGATTGATCCAAACGCCTTCGTGCTATTTGAACCGAGAAAGAGTGCGGATCTTTACATCAGTATTCAACCGTTCGCGGGCAGTCGCATGGTTCCTACTCGGCATCTTGCACTGGAGTCGTTGCAGAGAGATGCCGCCGGGATTACTAAGAAAACACAGACACTTGCATTAGATCTAATAAAGAACGAAGATATTTCGGCTTTATGGGTACTTCGCAATAAGAAAACTGATGCTGGAAATCGGTGGGTCTCAGAGCGCTTAATGTATCAGCAAGAGCCGTACTTACTCCTGTCTGCGCACAACTATGAGCGTAGTTTAGAGGAGAGGGTAGTTCATCTTCAAAGCGGCCAGACTGGAAGATTCTCGTACCTTAGAAACGGTGTTGCATCACTCTATGTACCGAGCGGAAAGGGGGGGCAACTGGAAGTTACACTTGAGCCGAGAGATCGAAAAGACTATACAGAGATGGTGAAGAATATCGAAGATCAGTTAGCGGCTGGGAAACTCAGTGGAGTATTGGCACTAAAAAAAGATGGGACGTTGCTGAGGTTAACCTACAGGATTTTGGTGCAAGGCCAACCAATACTAAAGAGAATAGCTCATTACAGTGGCGAGTTTTGGTTGAACGTTAAGCTCAATGGTGAGGATCTTTAGCACTTGTTTGAGTTTGTTTTCATTAATCTAAATCCCAGAATCTAACTATGTTTCTAATTATGTCTTTAGTAGTAGTTTGTGTAGCGTATTGGATATCCGCCTTACTGGCAGAATGTCTTTTTGATTCGAATGCAGAGAAATCTCTATCGTGTGCAATAAGAACGGGATTCGGTTTTTACTTTTCGGTAACTTATTTTGCAGCTGCATGGCAGCTAGTGTCAATCCAAAATGCTTGGATTATAGGTTTTGTTTTGATGTTAATTTTCTTATACGGAAAGCATGGTTCCGAGTTTCCGAATGTGATCGGAAAGAGGTTGCGTGCAAATTTCGGAGAGCACTTACGGCATTTCCTGTTGATTGTACTAGGGGCTAACATTTTCTTTGCGCCGTTGATGATATCCAGCAAATTCGGCCCATTTACTGAAGGGGGTGGGGACGTTTCGATTTACGCCGACTTATCCTCGTATTTGACAACTCGGCAACTTACGGTTTATGGGAACCCCGGAAATTTAAAAAATGCTATCGATAATATACGCGACCTGACGCACATCATAAGCTACGATCGGCATAAGCTTAACGAACTTGCTGACAATCGTTATCGTAACGTAGATCCGGTGTCAATAAACCACCCCACGGCTGAGGCACCGCTAAACAGATTGTTAACGTTACAGACTATGGGCGCATACCTTTATGCGCCATACGGGCAGTACTATTTTCTTTCGGGAGCGACGAACTATCATATTTATTATGGGGTGCTAGCGTTTCTGTATGCCACTCTACTTGTCAGCAGTTGGATATTTTTTCGTCAGTTCGGTTCTATAAGCGCTTCTCTCGCGGTAGTACTTGTTCTATGTTCGCACGGATTAATTTCAGTTTTCTACAATATGTATTCTGCTCAGGCACTATCAATCGTGTTCTCTATCCTGATCCTTAACGCCTTACCGCACCTAAGTTTCAGATCTATTGCAGGATTTCGTAGTTATGGAGTTGGCACATTATATATAGCGTCCACATATATTCATTTCTTAGCGGTCATCTTCCCAGTAATGTTAATTGCTCTTGTAACAAAATACTTTCAAGTACCTATAGAGCAAAAAATCGTCACTTCAGCGGTGAGAAGCAGGTCTATATATCAGCGTTCAAGCTCTTTCATCGGGGTATCTGTTTTTGGTGCCTTGATGATACTTTTATTATTCGGCGGCTCAAAAGTCAGCTTTCTTCTTATAACTGACATTATCGCGAGCACTTTCTCCGGCGAGAAGAACTCATTTATGGGGGATAGTATTCAGCCTCTGAGTTGGAAATGGTTATCGTTTCTCTTTGGGATACTCTCACAGCAGCATTATTTGCCTTTCGCAAAAGAATTAGTTCTACTTAATGGAACCGTAATACTTGGAACTTTCACAGGTGTACTCGCTTTTGTTGTTGGTGGAATAATAATGGTCAAGGCCTGTAAAAGTGACAAGTCTAACACTCGCCATAAAGGTTGTGTTGCGCTGTACCTTGTTTTGTTAGCGACCGTTTTCTTGCATATTCTGTTCACGCAGACGTCGCTGTACACTCAGGCCAAGGGAGCTCAAAATACCTTAGTATTCGTATACGTCGCTATGTTAATGCCGCTAGTCATGGGCTCTCTTGTGGGTGCGGGGAATGTAGACATTTCCAAGAAAACTAGGCTTTTGCAGGCACTTTTAGTTGCGTTTTGCATTACGCTGTTAATCCCCCGGCTAGCTTTTGGAATACGACTTTCTCTGAGTAAGGACCGAGCAGGTATTCTAGAGCCATCGTATTTTATTGAAGCGGAAAAAATAAGGCAAATTGATCCAACGCCATTTGTCCTGTTTGAACCAAGAAAAAGTGCTGATTTGTACCTAGGTAATCAGCCTTTTTTCGGTGGTAACGTAATACCCACCAGACATCTTGTGTTGCAGCAATTAAATATGGACACCCGTCCTGTTTCTGCTCGTATCGTTTTGGGGTCGGACTTACTCCGATTAAATGATATTCCCAATATTTGGTTATTGCGAGTTAAGAAATTACACGGAGTAGATACATGGATATCGGAGAGATTAGTCGACAAAGAAACTGTAGAACCCCTTTTTTTCGGAAGTGACTATGAGAGGAACTTCGGTGAAAGAGATATCGGATTTGGGGCGACTACCCGAGCTACCTTCTCCTACATGAGGAACGGGGCGATCCTGCTGTTTCTACCAAGCGGCAGCAAGGGTAGATTACAAGTTACGCTGGAACCAAGATCTATACAGGACTATGAGGCATTAGTTAAGGAGGTAACACAGCAATTGAAACTCGGTGAGTTAACCGCCAAAATGGAGATGAAGAAGGATGAAAAAAGAGTGCAACTAACGGCGGACGTTCCTGCCCAAACATCTCCCTCATTGATGCCTATCCCCCGATTCAGTGGCGAGTTCTGGGTGAATTTGACCTTCAATGGCAAAGATCTTTAGAGGAATTGATGTGATTACTTGTCATATTGCAGTTGTTATCCCGGTTTATAAAGCTGAAGGGCACCTACATGAACTTTATAACCGCTTAGTCATAGTGTTACAAGAAATAACACCAAAGTTTGAGATTATTATGATTGAAGATTTTGGTGGCGACAAATCTTGGGAGATTATTGAGGAGTTGGCACGAAGAGACCCCCGGGTTCGAGGTATTCAATTCAGCCGGAATTTCGGACAACACTACGGACTCACCGCGGGTATAGATCATACTGATAGTGATTGGGTAGTAGTAATGGATTGTGATCTTCAAGACCAACCGGAAGAAATTAGTCGGCTCTATGATAAGGCGAAAGAGGGCTACGACATAGTCTTGGCGCGGCGCGGTGATAGACAAGATTCCGCTCTGAAGCGCTTAACGAGCTGGCTGTTCTATAAGCTATTCAGTTATCTCACGGATGTTAAGTACGACGGAGAAACGGGTAATTTCCGTATTATGTCGAGGGCGGTCGTGGTCAACCTTCAGAGAATGCGGGAACAGCTAAGGTTCTTTGGCGCATTAGTTCACTGGTTGGGCTTTCCTTCAGCGACGATAGTGGTGGAGCACGCAAAGCGAGTTAATGGAAAATCCAGCTACACGCTGTCTAAGCGTTGGAAACTAGGTATCGAAGCAATAATTGCCTATTCCGACAAGCCACTTCGCGTTGCCGTCCGCCTTGGCTTCTCAATGGCGGTTTTATCTTTCTTCTATGGCGCATATATTCTTATTTATTCGGTATTAAATCAATCACCGATTCCGGGATGGAGTAGTTTAATTGTCTCCCTATATTTTATTGGCGGTATCATTATTGCTATTCTTGGAATTCTCGGGGTCTATGTAGGCAAAACATTTGACGAGAGCAAGAAAAGACCTCTGTACATAATTCAACGTACAACCTTCAATGAATCAAACACTCGAGATAATTAAAACTACGCCATGGGACGCAAGAGCGCTTGATATTCCCACTTGGGAGTTGCAAGAGTATTCCCTAGCTGCAATAGAAAGTGCTCTGAAACTTCGGGGGCACTTCACGATTAAAGTAGATCCCTTAGCCAACAAAGATTTGCTGCATGAGTTCGGCTTTTATTACTGCGACACTCTGATTGAGCCTTATTGTGATTTAAAGCGGTTAAGAACTGCAAACCATCCAGATGCGTCTATATCCAGAGATTTTGATCAAAAACAACTACTATCTATATCTGATTGTGCGTTTGTGAATGGGAGATTTCACCGTGATTTCAATGTAATTTCGAGTGCGGCGGAGAATCGTTATAAAAATTGGCTTCAACACTTAATCCATGCGAATCAGGTATATGGTCTTTACTGGAGAAACGCGCTCGCTGGATTTATTGGCTATTACGAGGGCAAACTGGTATTACATGCCGTAGCGAAAGCATACCGCGGCAAAGGCATTTCAAAATTTTGGTGGAGTACAATTTGCAGTCAGATACTATCAGAAGGGAAAGAAGAGGTAAGCAGTTCAATTTCCGCAAGTAATATTGCAGCATTGAATCTTTACTCCTCATTAGGGTTTTCTTTTAGAAACCCATTGGATGTGTATCACCGCCTAGTATCTTAGTAATCCATTGCTTCCCAGGTGAGTGATTGGCAAATAGACTCATAATTGATTCAAATACTCGGCCGTCTCTAATTGCCGAATGCGATATAAATATATGAAGAATGGTATTCAGGACTGGATTGCTGACTTAAGTGCGTCTATAGCAGAAACACATCCAGAGTTGCTCAAACTGTTCAATATATACGCAGCTGAGGCGTTATTTGGGAGGCGTTTCATTGAAGCTGACTTGGCAGTATTATCGAGAGAATCCAAGATTTTAGAGCTCGGAGCCGGGGCGCTAATATTGAGCTGTCAGTTGGTTCGGGAGGGATTCCAGGTCGTTTCTGTGGAACCCGTAGCCGACGGGTTCTGTCATTTGGGTCGTCTTAGAGAACTAGTGATGGAAAGAGCTCAGATACATCGCTGCGCCCCAAAGGTCCTTCAGGTGAGAGCAGAGAATTTAAATATTAAGAACTGCTTTGACTATGCGTTTTCTGTTAACGTTATGGAACACGTAAGCAACGTAGGCGAAGTTATCGAAAAAGTTTGGGATAGCCTTAATCAACGCGCAACATATCGATTCACGAGCCCAAATTACACGTTTCCTTACGAGCCGCATTTTAATATTCCGGTTATATTTACTAAGAAAATAACAGAGAGACTATACTGGGGTAGGATTATAAGCGCAGGCCATCTTCCGGATCCAATTGGAACTTGGAGGTCATTGAACTGGATAACTGTATCAACAGTGCGAAGAATAGCGCAAACACTGCCAGGGTGTAGCGTTAAATTCAATAGATCAGTACTCTTCACAACATTGGAACGCATAACTTACGATGAACAATTTGCTTCAAGGAGATCTCCATGGCTAAGCATAGTCATAAAGACTTTCGTAAAACTCAAGATTCACTATGCAGTTAAAAGTATTCCAGCCTCATTGCAGCCTGTAATTGATTGTTCAATGACTAAAAGGCGCTTTTAATGTCACAAAGGACACATGGAATCTTATATCCTTTATCGCGGCCAGAGATTTATCGAGGTCTTCAACGCTTAATGGGTGCAAATGCTATTCGAAGTGCCTTCGCTAAAGAATTTATTCGACCCTTTGCTGGATGTAGGATTCTCGACATTGGTTGCGGGCCGGCTGACATTCTAGAATTTCTTTCCGATGTCGATTACGTAGGGTTTGATATCAGCGAAGCGTACATTGCAGATGCGTCAAATAAGTATGGCGGTCGGGCTCAATTCTTCTGTAGAGAATTATCGGAAGCTGACATTTACACAATGCCGAGATTCGATGTCGTAATTGCTTTGGGACTGCTACATCACCTAGATGATGACTTGGCCATTAAAGTCCTGCGTCTTGCTCACATGGCGCTTAAGCCCGCCGGTCGGCTAGTCAGCTTCGATCCATGTTTTCACGAAAAACAGAGTTCAATCGCTCGCTTACTAATTAATGCTGACCGAGGAGGAAATGTCAGAAACCAAGACGGATACGCCTTAATTGCAGAAAAAGTATTTGATAGCGCTCGCATTGTCGTACGTCACCGAGCATGGATACCATACACGCACTGTTTTATGGAGTGCATTCGTAAATGATTCCATTTAATAAACCTTATTTAACGGGAAAGGAACTAGCCTATATTAGCGCGGCACACTCTAACGGTATGTTATCTGGAGACGGGCCGTTTACTAAAAAATGTCAACTCTGGCTTGAGAAAACTACAGGATCGAACAAGGCGCTATTAACTCACTCGTGTACAGCGGCACTGGAGATGGCGGCAATATTGGCGGACATTCAGCCGGGCGATGAGGTGATCATGCCTTCTTATACTTTTGTCTCAACAGCAAATGCTTTCGTATTGCGTGGAGGGGTACCGGTGTTTGTGGATATCCGAGAAGACACAATGAACATCGACGAGACGTTAATTGAAGCCGCAATTACTGTTCGCACGAAGGCAATAGTACCCGTTCATTACGCTGGGGTTGCCTGTGATATGGATGCTATTATGGAGATTGCGTCGAGATACGGCATTATTGTTATCGAGGACGCTGCTCAAGGTATATTATCGACTTATAAAGGTCGATCGCTAGGGTCCATTGGGCATTTCGGTGCGTATTCTTTCCACGAGACAAAGAATATTAATTGTGGTGAAGGTGGTGCGCTACTGATAAACGATAAAAGCTACGTTGAAAGAGCAGAAATTATCCGGGAGAAAGGAACTGATCGCAGCAAGTTCTTTCGGGGGCGGGTTGATAAGTACAGTTGGGTAGATATTGGCTCCTCTTATCTGCCGGGTGAGATCGTTGCGGCGTTTCTCTGGGCTCAAATGGAGGAAGCCGAATCAATAACAAATAAGCGACTCGCTATATGGCAGGCGTATGATCATTCAATGTCTTTTGTGGAGTCTTTAGGTGTTATTCGTAAACCGGTCATCACAAAGGGCTGTTCCCAAAACGCTCATATGTATTACATCATACTTGGCTCTTTGAGCAAGCGTTCGCATCTCATATCCAGGCTGCGAGCTATTAACATTCATGCGGTGTTCCATTATGTGCCTCTCCATAATTCTCTCGCAGGACGACTGTATGGGAGGGTACACGGCGATATGACAAATACGAATAAATTGTCTGAGCGGCTATTGCGCTTGCCTTTATATATTGATAAGGATCAAACAGAACTGATGGCTGCTATTCCCTTAATCGAGAAAGAGTTACGATCTCTATAAATTTTAGTTATAAAATTACAGAAAAATATTCTAAATAAGTTAACTGGTAACAACAAAGATTACAGATCGGTTCTTAGACCAATAATTTAGTTGCCGCATGATATCAATAGAAAACAACCTAGACAAATTTCTTCTTTCATTAAAAATTGTTACGAGTGAAGGTTTACTTTTCCAATTAAGAGCGTTCCATACTGTAGATCTACATCTCGTAGTCGGGCAACTAAACTCAATAAATACCCCTCATATAGTAGGCTACTTTGACAAAGCTAACCAATAGACAGATCAATGATATTTTATTGATATCTATCTGGTGGGCGATTTTGTTACTAATCGCAATAACGTTACGAGGATATTACGTTCCGTACGACGTGCCCCTTTGGGATAGTCTGAACTATCAGAACGAAGGGCTTAGACTGCTGCGATATTGGCTCGATGGCGACTTCTCCGGCGCCTATCGAAGCTTTATGGAAACCCACAGTCCTGGCGGCGCACTGTCATACGGACTAAGCTTTCTGATAATAGGACTAAATCCGATTGCACCCTATATTGTGTCGGGATTAGTCGGTCTAGGTTGCATCGTCGCCATCTATTTACTCGCAATAGAATTGGGGACCTCGCATCGGCTTGCGTTTTGGGCATCGCTCGCATACTTAACTACACCAAATTTTATCTATCAAAATTTTCTACAAACACGGAATGACTTCCAAGCAGCACTTCTTATAACAATCTCCTGGGTCTTGGTTCTGAGGGGAATAAAATCGGGGTGTCAGAAAAAAGTGTTCTTAGCTGGCTTAGTAGCAGGGCTTGCCATTCTATCAAAATCGAGCGCGCCGGGTTATATCCTACCGATACTTTTGGTAGTTGCGTTCGCCCCAAAATCTTTTATCCACAGAGAAAAAAGAGAAAGACTAAAGCTATCTTTCTATTATATTTGTGGAACGTTTTTATCATCTGCTTGGCATTACCTACCAAACCTTCGTAAAACAATCGATTATTTTACGCTCTGGAGCGACGCGACGATTTGGAAGGCGGCTCAGTATGGGCTTAAATCCAAGTGGACCGACTATCTATTTTACCCAGAAAATTTGGCTAAAACGCATCTTGGAATGACACTTTCAATCGCGCTTATTGTGGGAATTGGAGGCCTTTTTCTTATTAGGTACGCAAATAATTCCAATACACAGCTGAGTCGCGTAAACAGCTCAAACGATAGATCCCTCATCTTAACGCTCTGCGTCGTACTAATATCGTGGCTAATTTTATCCGCGACCAAGAGCTTTTCTAGTTTGGGTGACGTACCCCTCCTGCCCATGTTAGTCGCTTCTACGATTAATCTACTACATAGAGTTTCGATTGGCATAAGTATAAATAAGTATATTCTGGTTCTAAGCCTCATCCTAGGAGCAGGTGCTTCTTTACCGTCAATTCCGGTGATTGAAAAACAATTTCAGCAGAAAAGTTTTTCTGCATTCACTAATGCAATTACGAAATTTAGAGAAGAATATGGTTTAAAAGAAGATGCGCTAATGCAGGTGTACAGCCATCCAATATACAATATAGACGCATACAAATGGTCACTATTAATTGATAAACAGTATAAGAAATCACTTCCTGTTACTCTTGGAATTAGTAATATTTTGTTCCCAGAAGATCCAATGGTGCTAGGAACCAAACTTGAGCGGTTCCCAATGTTACTCATATCGGATTACAGTGGAACGATTATTGGAGGTGAAACGTTCCATACGTTCAACAGACTGCATGATGAAATTAATAGAGTGCTAGCAAACAACGGGGCGTTTATAAAAATCCGCAGGTTAGAGCTTGAAGATGGAAAGTTTCCAGTCTACTTAGCTCTCAATAAACAGTATAAAACTATTGCGCCGGTATCGACTACCGCTGATAACTGGGTTTTATGGGGCGGAGAGTTTGATTATTTCTCTTACGGCCCATCTGTAATAACATGGAGAGGTAGATCAATAAGGTCCGTTAAAGAGTTTGTTCTTGTTGAGGGCGAAGACACAAAAAACCCCATAACATTTTTTCTAAAGAAAATTGATGCGAATGGTGTATTCGAATATGAAAGCGAAAAGATTCCGGGATCGCTAAAGCTAAGGCGTTATAGGCTCGCTCCATCCAGCGCGTCTGATGTCAAGCCCGCTTCTGAACTTGATCAGAGACCCCTCGCATTTTACAAGCCAATTTTTGAGATTAAGTCATTAGGAGACACTACAAGTATTAGCAAATAAGGACTATTTGCTCAAAGAGTTCGTTACATAGCGAACGCTTGAATTTTCCGAAGTGTAAGTAAAATCTTTAATCATTAACAAAATAGTGTATACTTAATCTGTACAGCTCCGATAATAACAGTTCCAAAACCTAGAGACGTGCTTACAGCTCCTGACGGATGTTTAGTGTAAAAAATAGCGGAATACGCCTATTAGCGGTGCAGGAAAATTCTTTGTAACCGGTTGGAAATCCTAAACGACATCACTCATGCAAAGTGAATCACAGCTTATTGCCAGGGTAGTTACAGCGCCTATTCTTATGGGCATAGTTTTATTGCTCTTGAACTTCCAATGGATGATTTTGTTTAAGTTACCAAACGCGCCATCGGCAGACTCCTTGGTCTATATCACAGAAGCATTGAACGACTACTGGCTCTTAAGGTCCGGGGATTTCGGAAGCCTGCTCACTAAATACTATTTAGTCGGTAATCAAATAAACTCCCCGCTCTTGAGTTTGCTTGCGGCAATCTCGTTTTTGCTGTTTGGATTAGAGCCGCTGGCACCCTATTTTGTAATGGGGATTCTTTACCTGCTTTGGGTACTTGGAGTGCTCTATCTGGCGGCAGCAATTAGTGACGATCGCCAGCTCATTTTGGCTTGTGGCCTACTAGCGTCCTGTCTGCCAAGTGCTGCAGTGATTCAATCCCGGAATTTCATGCTCGATTTCGCAGCAGCAGCCCCATTTATCTGGTCAACCGCTTTTCTATTAAAAAGTCATTTACTAAATAAGCGGAAAGAAACAATTATCTATGCCGCTTTAGTAAGCGTCACCGTGTTATTTCGCTCAACCGCGATTTTTTACTTCCTCTCGCACATTGTTATCCTAGTCGTGCAGTCAATCAAAGCCAAAAAGCACCCAGATTACCTTAATATGCTGCTTGCTATCTCCATCGTCGTATGTACCGCGGGGAGCTTTGTTGCGTTCAATTATAAAAGAATCTTAGACTACTATGGATATTGGTCACAACAAGCCGATAACTCCGCAATAGATAACTTATTTTTAGATAATTTAATTTTTTACCTTGGGCAACTATACACATTCCATATGCTGAGGCCCGGATTTTTGGTCTTTATTGTTGTGACGACACTGGGTGCTTGCCTTGCAGTAAAGCGGTGGTATAGTAGAAAGCAACAAAAGACATGTACTACAGCGACTCCTTCGCCCGTCTGGATATTTGCTTCGCTGATAGTAATACCAACGTTGGTTCTGTCTTGTTATTCATCCCGCGCTTCTTCCGTAGATTTTATCTACATTGCTGCATATCTATTCGTGCCGGTTATTCTTTGGAGAGGTATTTTTCCACAAAGCGGAGTGTTTTGGATTCCGGTTATTGCACTTGCTACTGCTTTTTTGACCGTAGATTTAAAGTTACTGCTGGTTGGTAGTCAGAAAGACTTTCGTGAGCGTGACGTAATTCAAGTAATATTAGCAGACGCCGATAAGCGGGGTTTGAGCGAGATAATTCTCGGAAATACTGCGATACATCAGCATAATTCGTTAAGTTATCAATATTGGACACTGATGAATGAATTTCCCCGTTGGACAAATAGAGTAAATCTAGTTGCGATCGGTCGAACAGACTCCGCTGATCAATTGGCCGATATGAATAGAACTGCGGATTATGTAATCGCCTTGGAGCGTTTCCGCGCGGATTCGCATCCAAATAATGAGGTCGCAGCCAAGGCGAACGACATACTAAAGGCCAAGTACAGTATGGAGCTTCTACCTTACGAACTAAGTCTTCCTGACGGCGCGGTAGCAAAGGTGCTGTCCCGGCAAGTGAGTGTATCAATGCCAGCTCCTTACTCAGACCATTGGCATGAAAATAACGTTAAGTTTCGGATATACAATCCCCGGGGGCTGGGCGTTCGATTAAAAATTGAGGGTGATTTAATGTATACGAACGCAGGGCAAAACGCGGCAACTATCTCGCTGTATGCCGTTCTCAAGCCCAGTACTAGGTTGACCTTCATTGGCTCATCTCAGAGGCTAAGTCACATATTAGAACTACCCCCGAGCTTTTTTGGAGGCAAAGATTTTTCGGAGTTTGTGTTGAGCAGCTCCGCTTCGGCAAGGCCGAGTGCCGCCTCAGATTCATTAGATGACCGTAACTTAGCGTTTAGAAACCTAAAGTTACGTGTCGATCTTTAGGAGTTAACACAAATGAAAACTATTTTAGTTACGGGTGTCGCAGGTTTTATCGGATCAAATTTGGCTGCGCATCTTTTGGGGAAGGGGTACTCAGTAGTCGGGATAGATAACATGTCCCAAGGTGAGACAATAAATCTAGAGCCGCTGTTGAGCAACAGTAACTTTGAGATGCACTATCTTGATATCAGACACGAGGCGGACTTAAAAAAAAGTTCAGGCGAGTGCGAAATATTTGTCCACCTCGCAGCTTATAAAATACCCCGATATACGGATGCTTTAGATACCCTAATGATTAATGGCGTTGGCACTTTGAACGTACTCAAGGTAGCAAGTGAACAAAAAGCGAAAGTGGTTGCGGCGTCTACGTCGGATGTGTATGGAAAAAACCCCGACGTTCCTTTCCATGAGGACTCTGCCCTTGTGATTGGTAATCCTGATGTAAAGCGATGGGCCTACGCAATTTCAAAGATGTATGAGGAACAAGCAATGTTTGCATACAGGGAACGATATGGTATTCCAGTGGTGCCGTTAAGATTCTTCGGCGGTTACGGCCCAAATCAGAATCTAACATGGTGGGGTGGCCCGCAGTCAGTGTTCATTAATAGGGCGCTCGATAATGAGGATATTGAGGTGCACGGGAGCGGCAATCAAACTCGATCATTTACTTATGTATCTGATCATGTCGACGGTATAGTTCGTGCAATAGAACAGGAGTCAGCAAATAATTTGGTGTTTAATCTAGGCAATACACGTGAGATTTCGATCCTAGAACTCGCTAAGCTGATTTGGAAGTTGATTCGTGGCGAGCACGATACCCCGAAAATCCGATTAATTCCCTACGAGACTTTCGGTAAGTACGAAGATGTTATGCGACGTATCCCTGATATTACGCGCGCTCGTACGTTGCTGGGGTTTAATCCTACGGTAGATCTAGAGGATGGATTGCGCAAGACAATTGAATGGCAGATTGCGCGCAGAAAACAGCTCGGAATTGCAACACCGTTTACACCCGCTTGGCTGTCAGTGGTCTCCTAGTTATGCAGAAGTTATTCTTGGTAGTGCCTGTATATAACGAAGAGCCTAATATGGGCACGCTTTTTGCTGCATTTCGTTCGCTAGATCAGAAATTTCGTGGAAGGTTTAATATAACAATCATCTTAGTGGATGACGGTAGCCGGGATGAAACTATCAGAGTTGCCAGATCCTCTAGTAACGGTCTCAATCTCGAGGTATTAGCGCACGACAACAATAAAGGTCCCGGTGCTGCATTCGCAACCGCATTCGCATCACTAGCGAGCCGAATCAACGAGCGCGACTGGGTGATTACGATGGAGGGCGATAACACCTCGAAGCATGAGCTGATCGAACAGATGTTCACTCGGTCAAAAGAGGGGTTTGATGTGATTCTTGCTAGTCCCTATATGTATGGGGGAGGCTTAATTCAAACCTCTTTTTTGCGAAAGTTCCTCAGTGGAGGGGCGAATTTTATTGTGAAGGACTTTCTCGGTGTTCAAGGGATCCTAACGGTAAGCTCTTTTTTTCGGGTGTATCGTGGCGGCGTTATTCTACGAATGAATCGAGTTTTTGGCCGTGGAATTATTGAAAGCGCGGGTTTTGAGGGGATGGTTGAAATGGTCATGAAAATGACTATGTTGAGGCTTTCAATATCGGAGGTGGCCATGCAGCTAGATGTCTCGCTTCGTAAAGGTAAAAGTAAGATGAAAATACTTAAAACGATCAGGGGTTACGTCGCACTTGGTTTTCGAAAGTCGGCCTGGCTCCAATTGGCCGAGAGAGAAATCAGGCAGCGAGGAAGTCTCTAATAGACGGCACTAAGTTAGTGCGGTTCTTCCTCAAGCTAAGACACTAGCGAGATTCATTTTGTGTTGGTGCTGCCGTTTTTGAGATTCTCCGCTTGGCGGCTGTAACCGACTTGCTTACGCTAGATTCAGGAATAAAAAATTTAATTGAAAATGAGTTTTGCTCCGAAAGCGCCCCTAATCACAATAGCCGTTCCATCCCTTAATCAAGGCAATTTCCTTGATGATGCCTTAACATCTATTTTCGAACAGAAGGTGCCCGTAGAAGTATTTGTTATGGATGGTGGATCAACGGATAATTCTGCTGAGGTGATCAAAAAGTGGAGCCCGCAGCTTGCTGGCTGGCGCAGTAGTGAGGATGATGGGCAGTCGGCAGCGATTAACGAAGGTATCGCTTTAGGGAGAGCACCTTTTGTATGTTGGATTAATAGCGATGATTGGTTACTGCTAGATGGTCTGTCAATATTGCTTCAGGAGTTAGCTCTAAAACCTAACGTACCTGCGGCGTATGGAAGAGCTTGGAATTTAATAGAAAAATCGGGTAAGCGAGCGCCAGTATGGGTGGAGCCGTTTGACGAAAGACGGTTAGCCCAGCGTTGTATTATCTCCCAGCCCGCAACGCTGATACGGCGCTCCGCATGGGAAACGGTCGGCGGCTTAGATAGACATCTGAGTATGGCGATGGATTACGATTTATGGTGGCGCTTGTTTAAACAGTTTGGCGCGATGCAATTCGTGGATAAGTTTATCGCAGTCGATAGAATTCATGCTATGACAAAATCAAACACTCGCCGGGTAGAGCATTATCATGAGGCGATAAGTGTAGTCAGAAAGCATTACGGATCGGTACCTCTAAAATGGTGGTTGGCTCAGCCGTACGCCGTATGGTTTAAGTCGATAACACGGTATTGAATACTTTAGAGTCATATTTTGATAACGGTTAGGTGACGATCGAGGGTAATGCGGATATTACACGTCTATAAAACCGCTATGCCAGATTCGACGGGAGGCATAGAACGAGTAATTCATGAAATTGCGAAGGGTTGTACTCGCCATGGCATATTGAGTGAAGTCCTTTTTACATCTAGGTCGGAAGAACTAAGTTCGTCAAACTACACTGGATACAATATCAACAAATCCAAACGCGTCTTCGAAGTTGCTTCCTGCCCGTTTTCTATTTCTATTTTCTCAAGATTTCAATCGCTTGCGAAGGTAGCTGACATAATTCATTATCATTATCCATGGCCGGCTATGGATTTCTTGCATTTTTCTCGTCGTTCCAACGTTCCGACCGTTATTACGTACCACTCTGACATTATTCGACAAAAGTATTTACGTCATTTGTATTCGCCATTCATGCATCGGATGATGTCTAGTGTAGATGTAATTGTTGCCACCTCAGAGAATTATTTAGAGAGTAGTGAAGTTTTAAGGTCGTATAGATCTAAAGTCGAGGTTATTTCCTTGGGCCTATGCAAATCGGAATACCCTATATCGGACCAACACAAAGTCAGCGAATATAACAAAAGATTCGGAGACCGATTTTTTCTTTTTATTGGCGTTCTCCGTTACTATAAAGGGCTTCACATTCTGCTCGAGGCTGCCCGAAATACGGGTTTTCCGGTTGTTATTGTTGGCGCGGGCCCGATTGAGCTGGAATTAAAGAAACATGCTCGGATTCTTGGTTTAACTAATGTGCATTTTCTCGGGTTTTTGCCTCAAGACGAGAAAATCGCAATACTGCAGTCGTGTTACTCGGTAGTTTTTCCATCGCACTTACGTTCGGAGGCTTTCGGTGTGACTCTCGTCGAAGGCGCTATGTTCGGTAAGCCTCTCATATCGAGCGAAATCGGTACCGGGACTAGCTTTGTGAACCTGGCCAATGTAACCGGGCTTGTCGTTGCGCCAAGTGATCCCACAGCTTTGCGTCAGGCCATGCAATATCTTTGGAGTCATCCCGACAAGGCGGCAGAGATGGGAGATAACGCCAAATCACGTTATGAAAATCACTTTACTGGCGAACAAATGGTGTCTTCGTATGTAGATCTTTATAGATCTTTAATTAAAGAACGCTGAGACTGTTTAATTTTTTCCTTGATTTACCGATATATCGGATTACCGCATCTGGTTTCCTGCATTCCTCGACACTATGGGTTGGAGTAAGCTACTACTCTTTTTTGTCGAATCTCAATCAGCCTCGAGATACTTCGAACTTCAATGATTGTGTACCGTTTTTCGGGTAACGGATACTTGCAGGGAGGCTATCTTAACTGACGTTTTGCGTGTCTATCTTTCCGTCCAGATTTCACTAGTTCATGACTACTTTACTGGGTAACTTCCGAATGATGGGCCTGCACTCTGCGTATCTTCGGGCTCTCGGACTACACACTCGCCGTGCTTGGCTTTCGGGATATTCTTATTGATTGTCTCTGAGCCTACTTGTGGTTGCGTCCAGGTTTTTAAGGTATCTGCTGGTCAGTCAATTTCACACAGCCTCTCTTAGTTGGATGGGGCAGTCCAAGGAACCGATGAACAGAATAGTTTGAAATACTATTTTCTTCGCAAGCCTACCGAAGCTACCTTCTTTTCATTTTCCCAACCAATAAAACTGGCTAGGGACCCAGGCTCTTCGATTAGCGCCCTCACCCGAAGTGTTTCGCAGAATCGGACTAACTCTTCAAAGTTTCCCCCTATTGGCATGTTGGGTGTTTCGATTGGAGGGAGCCTAAATGACCTCGGGAAGTTTATTAAATTATTATTGAATTCGGTTAAGATCATTATTCAGCGCATAGCTGTCGCAGACGGCGGGTTTCTCGGAAAGTTTTTGTCCGCGCTGTGACCCTGATTGCACTCAAAAGTGCTGCATTCGAATTTTTAGGTAGTCTTTTGGGCGCGCCAGGGATACGTGTTAGATTGGAGAGAGAATAGAGGATGGCTGATAGTCCCAAAAAAGCGGATGATACGCTGTTAACTACATTTCCTGCCGCTCCTTCGATCGGACAGTTACTTGGTGTCGTACCCATTTTGCCCGGAGAGTCGGAGGCAAGTTATAGGGCGGGGCTTAATGCTGTGATTGAGGAGTTAGATGCCAAGACTACGTTGCAGGTCTACCTTGCAGAAAAGATCTACGACTGTCTCTGGTGGATCC
>JACCDP010916959.1_pt1 | contig 92410 bp, 148 predicted proteins | sample 7445841 | NCBI WGS metagenome assembly JACCDP01 (sample SAMN15323441, study PRJNA562643) | freshwater metagenome | isolation source: river surface water | place: USA:Blue River Watershed | collected 2017-08-17
GCTAACTCTTTTACTGTTGTAAATTCTTTTCCAAATGGAACTGGAATATTGTCTTCGTTTAGAGCGTTTAATACTACTCAAGGATTAAATAGTGCATTTACTGAAATTTATTGTGACCAAACACAATCACTTGTTAGAGCAGGAAGGTCTGGAACTGGTTCATATCTACCTATGACATTTAGCACTGGTGGTTCTGAAAGAATGAAAATTGATACTAGTGGTAATATTGGTATAGGAAAAACTCCTACACATAAGCTAGATGTTGCAGGAAACATTGGATTTGGTGGAAATACAGGTAGAATATATACAGATGGTAACTGGGGTTGTTTAATTCAGTCTAATATAATATCTCCAACAATAGCAACATTTGCTGTGCTGGATAGTAGTGGGGTTAATCAATTTCAAGTTTATCCATCTGGTGGTTTTGGTTACGGAACAGGTTCAGGTGGAAGTGTCACACAATTAACAAGTAAGAGTACAGCTGTAACTTTGAATAAACCAACTGGGCGAATTACTATGAGTAATTCAGCATTAGCTGCAAACTCATCAGTTACATTTATTCTGTATAATTCTATAATAAAAACTGATGATTCTGTATATTGCCATTTGTCTGAATATGGTGGAAGTACTGAACCATATAGCGTTACAAGCACTCCATCTTTTGCTGGTGGATTCGCTTATATAACTGTAAGAAATAATTCAGCAGTAGCAGCATCAGAAGCTATTGCATTAAAATTTACAATCATCAAAGGAGCAAACTCATAATGAAACTAACCTTAACAAAATATGTTAGCTTCATATGCAGGTGGGTATAAGTATGTGGAGCAAACTTAGAAGTATAATAACAGGACAAGGGTGTGCGATAGATGAGTACTTTAGCAAGCTAGATGCACGTATGCAATCGGTGATAGCTAAGTGTGAGAGGATTGAGCAGCAGTTAAGTGAAGAGGTAAAGTCGCTGACTGAAGAGGTTGCTGCGTATAAGGGTATGCTGCATTCGGTAGCTGAGACGCTACCGGATATGATGTGGTGCAAGGATCTAGATGGGAAGTATGTGTACGCAAATCAAGCGATAATCGATGGATTGCTGCTGGATAGAGATCCGATAGGTAAAGGAGATGTACAGCTGGCAATGGCTGCTAAAGCTAGATATGGAGATGACAAACATACGTTTGGTGAGAAGTGCGCGAATAGTGATGTGATAGTGCTTGAGAATGGGAAAGCTCAGAGGTTTCTGGAAAGTGGTAAGGTTAAAGGCAAGACGCTGTACCTAGAGGTGTTTAAAGCACCTTGGGTGGTTAACGGAGTGGTAAGAGGAGTAGTTGGTACAGGCAGAGATATGACAGAGTATGTTGAGGCATATAGGGAACAAAACTGTGGTGGCTGTGGAAGAATGGCTGATATATTTAAGAAATACGAATATGGAGAGGATTGATGGGTACAGCTAACCAAGAGTGGGACGGATCGGATAGAAGACATCCAAATGGGTGGGATAGATATGAGATGAAAGTACTGTCAGATATAAAGAACATTCAGGATGAGGTTAAGGATGTGAAGGAAGATGTGTCTAAGATGCAGATAGCCTTTGCTGAGATGAAAGTGGAGCTGAAGCAGATAGTAGGTGCTAGCGCTACAAGAACTAGCGGGATAGTGAGTGTAGTTGTGAGCGTGATAAGTGGCGTGATAATGTTTGTAGTTACAGGAATGAAAGGATAAGTATGATACCGATAGTAGCAGGATTAGTGAGTATGTTAGCGGATAAGGGACTGGAGTTGATTAGTGGAGCGATAGATGGTGGAGCTGATAAGGCTAAGGAGTTTATCGAGGAAAAGACTGGGATTAAGATGGATGGTAAGGAACTAGATGTGGAGCAAATAGCTAAGCTGAAAGAGTTAGAGATGACGCATAAGGCTGAGTTGGAGAGGTTGGCATTAGAGAATAAGAAAGAAGATAACAGAGCTAGTGAGGCTATGGTAGCTGAAGTGAATAAGAATACAGCGGATGCTAGAGCTATGAACGTGGGAATACAGACAAGTACTGAAGCGAGCGATCTAGCTAAGAACACAGCGTACTACATAGATATGGTACTGGTGGTGGCTACGATAGCTTTAGCATTTGCGCTGTTTGGATTTGAGTTGCCGTTAGCTAATAAAGAGCTGGCGTATATGATGTTTGGGTCGTTACTGACGTTGACAGGTACGGTAGTAAACTTCCACAGAGGTAGTTCGCAGAGTTCGGCTGATAAGCAAGTGGAGATTGGAAAACTTAGAAAGTAGGTTAAAATGATAAGCATAAAACATAAGATAGGGGATAGTATTCAGTGGACTATCACAGCTAAGAATAGTGATGGAAGTGTAGTAGATTTGACAGGGTTTAGCGTGAATGTGGATGCTTACCCTGAGAATGGTAGCAGAACACCTCTGTTCAGTGTAGACTCGAGAACTAGTACAGCAGGTAATAGCGTGGTTGTGCCAGTACCGACGAGTGGTGTAATTGAGATAGCGATTAAGAACACAGATGGGTTTAGAGAAGGTGACTACTACTGCGATGTACAGTATGTGGATGCGGATGGGTATAAAAGTAGTTCAAATAACTTCAAACTGAAGGTAGTTAGATGGATGTAGTAATAGGAAATAGTAGAGATATAGAGTTAAATGTAAGCTATGTGAGTATGGAACTAGGTGTGAATGTAGGGACTGAGTTGGAGTTGGTTCAGCTTGGTGTACAAGGGTTGAGGGGTCCTCAAGGAATTGAAGGACCTAAAGGAGACATTGGAGAACCACTAGAATTTGAAACACTTACAGAAGGACAGAAACTTGAACTAAGAGGAGATGTAGGAAATACATCAACAAACTATGCGAATCTGTTTTACAGTTCGCTATTGAGTTAGGAGACTAGATGAGTTTAGATTCAAATTTACAGAGTGCGTTTACCGCAGTAGGAACTGCTATTAAAAGTAAGATAGGTAGTTCAGAGAAGGGTGTTGCAAATGGTGTAGCTACATTAGATGGAACAGGAAAAATACCTACATCTCAGATACCAGGGTCGATTGAAGAGGTTGTAGAGTATGCAAACTTTGCAGCATTGCCAGCTACTGGAGTTGCATCAAGAGTGTATGTTACGATTGATAATAATAAGACGTGGAGATGGAGTGGTAGCACGTATATAGAGATATCTCCATCAGATGTAAGTTCGGTTAATGGAATGACTGGGGCAGTTACAATTGGTGTTGGAAACATAAGTGGGTTACAAGGTCAGATAGATGGTAAGGCTGCGACTGGACATACACATGCGATTGCAGATGTGACTGGGTTGCAAACTGCGTTAGATGGTAAAGCATCTGCAAGTACGTTGAGTACGCTGGTGACAGGTGTTGGAGCTACAGATACAAACTACGTTACAGTGTTTAACGCTGCGTTGGTGTAAGATATGAGCTTGGATGAAAATATAGTATCGGTAGTCCAGGCTATCGGTACAGAGATAAAAGGTAAGCAAGAGAAGTTAGTTAGTGGTACGAATTTGAGTACGATTAATGGGAATAGCTTGCTTGCTGGTGGCAATATAGTGATAAGTGGTGGGTCTGGGACTCAGAATGTGTATATACAAGAAGCAGAACCTACAATAGTTCAAGGTGAGAATGTAATGTGGATTAAGAAGTCTGCTAATGGAGATATAACAATAAACTTAGTGGAGGGAATATAATGGCAAATAAAGTAACTAACTTGTTTGGTGATTTAGCTTTAGATAGCACGATAAAGTTTTTAAAGAATATAATTTCAAGGTTTACATTTGATGCAAGTGGGCAGCTGAGAGTAGGTGGAAGTGTTGGTGTTTCGAGTGGAACAATAACTACTGTTTCGTCTGTAACACAGTCTAATACAAGCTTTGGGGATATGGGAAGAACATCTGCTGCTCAACTTGTTGCCCAACAAAACTTTATGATAGGCAATAGGAGAAACTTTTCGTGAGAGATGTAATATTAAAAGAAGGATTGAATCCTGAGCTTGAATCTGCTCTTCCTGCTGATAGAAGTATAACAATAGATGATAACAATATAGTATATTTGTACGATACTCAGTTTGTTATAGCTGAAAATGAAATAGAAAAGGAATTATAATGATTAATAACAATAAGGCTATGTTAGATAGACCAATGTGGGAACAGCTATCGTTCACTCCTGGAAATATAGTTGGTATTGCTGGTACAAATATGGAAAATGATGGAGAGAGATATATCTACTGCTACTTCCAAACATCAGCTACTGCTGCTCAATTTTGGAGATACTGTACTTGGTTTGACTCTTGGCAACAACTAGCAACACCTGCTACACAAACTGGAACAGTTGCTAATATGGTTTATACAAGGGCTGTAGGTGGTCAATACAACGGTCAAGTGTTTGGAGCAATATATCTGTTTGTAGGGAATGGGACTACTTGTTACTTTTATAAGTATGATATTGCTACTAACACTTGGAGTGCTAACTTAGGTACAACAAATGTACCTGCAACGTTTGGTACGGATGCTTATATTGCTTATCCTTCGTTACCAAAGAATAACTATGAAACAACTTATCATAGTGGATATGTGAGAACTATCACAACAACTGCTGTTGCTGCTACTGGCGCAACTACTGTAAGTGTTAGTGCATTGCCTGAAGCTTTAGCTACTGGTACTTGTTTAAGATTTGGTACATATAATATAGATATTACGTCAAATGTTGCTAAAGGTGCTACTAGTATAGCAGTAAGTGGTGCAATAGAGGCAATGGCTGCTGGAACAGTACTTAAAGTTACAAATGGATTAGAGGTTGTGTTAAGTACTGCATCACTTGCTGGTGCGACTACGCTAAGTGTATATCCTGTGCAAATGCCATTAGATACTACTATGAAGATTAAAGTAGAGAAGTATGCTGTACTTACTGCTGCTGCTGCTTTAAATGCTACATCATTAACTGTAAGTGCATTAAGAGTTGGAATACCTTCCGGTGCTACTGCTGGATACTATGGGAATATGTACTTAATAGGTAACAATGCTACTGCTATGTATAGGTTCAATATTGGTGGAAATGCTTGGGCTACTACTAATGCTGCTGGTGTTGCTATACCTGCTATTACAGGTGCTCCTGGGGCTGGTTGTGCAATCAAGTACTTACCTGGTTCTAGTTTAGGTGCTGATAAGCTTCTTATTATAAGAGGTGGAGGTACATCTAATATGTACACATATGATTTAGTGGCTAATACTTTTGCTACTGTATCAGTACAACCTACCACAGAGACATTTACTACTGGTACTAATGTTGCTGCAAGGGATTTAGGTGGTAAGCAAAATAACTTACTAATCTTAAAAGATGCTACTAATAGGGTGTACGAATATAAGCCTGAGAAGGGATTAATTGAACCAAAGATTAACCAATGGCTTTATCCTACTGGTACAGCTGTTGTTGGTGATAAGAGTTTAGTACTTACTTCACCAGATGGTATAGATTTCTTCTATACATTATTGCACTCATCTGCAGGATTTGTTAGATGTGCGTTGATAGATAGCTAGGAGATAAGATGGTAAAGGAAATGGTTAAAGTACTGTTTCCTGCTACTAAGAATATAGACGAAGTAGTAGGAATAATAGAGAAGTATAGGATGAAGTTTGGGTTAGATACTGGATTGAGATTGGCTCAGTTCTTGGCTCAAGTTAGAGAAGAGATTGGACCTGAGTTTAAAGTGATTAGAGAGAATCTAAACTACAGTGAGGATGCGTTACCGAAGCTGTATAAAGCGTTCAACGATAGGTTGGCGGATAAGTATGGTAGGAATGAAGAACATAAAGCTAATCAAGAGGTGATAGCTAATATAGCGTATGCGAATAAGTTGGGGAATGGAAATGCAGATAGTGATGGTGATGGCGATATGGATGCTGATGATGATGGGTATAGGTACAGAGGTGCTGGTTGCCTTCAGATAACAGGTAAGAGTAACTTCGCTGAGGTAGAGAAACGGATTAAGAGGTATGCTGGGGTTGAGATGAATCCAGATACGTTGGAAGGGTTCATACTGATGGGAATGGCTTTCTGGATTTGGCAAGATATCTACATAGCTGCGGATACGAATGTAACAGACAATGTGACAGCTAAGATAAATAAGTATACAGATAGCTATGAGAGACGTAAGAAGCACTTCGACAGTATCAAACATTTGATTGCTTAAGAATAGATTAATGAAGTGTATTGTATAATAGCGAATATTAAGATAAAAGGTAGTATATGACTACAGAAGAGTTTATAGAAAAAGCACGTAATACGCATGGTGATAGATATGATTACAGTAAAGTAAGTAATCCAAAATCTGCTGATAAAATTGATATAGTATGTAAAGAGCACGGTGAGTTTAAACAAGAAGCTAACGCACACTATAGTAAAGGACAAGGTTGCCCAGAGTGTGGTAAGCTTAAGATGGTAGCTGCACAAAAAAGTAAGTACTCTACGACTTGGTTTGTGGAGAAGAGTATTGAGGTGCACGGTAACAAGTATGACTACAGCCTAGTTAACTACATTAAAAATACAGTTCCAGTGGTGATTAAATGCCCTACACACGGAGAGTTTACTCAAGAACCTAGGTCTCACCTAGTTGGATGTGGGTGTGCTGAGTGTGCTAAAGCAAATAATAACTACTGGTCTTACTCGGGTTGGGTTAAAGCTGGTGAAGAATCTAACTACTTCGATGGTTTCAAAGTATATGTGGTTAGATGTTTCAATGACACAGAAGAATTTTACAAAATAGGTAAAACATATAATCCAGTATGGCTTAGGTTTAGTAGAGGACAACTGCCATACTCTTACGAGGTACTAACTACAATAGAAGGTAGTGGAGACTTTGTATGTAACTTGGAGCAGGAACTACTGAATATGAACTACAAATATAAATATACACCTACCTTAGAATTTGCTGGCAGTCAAGAATGCTTCAGTTCATTGGATGGAATAAAGGATAAGATAAAATGGCAATAAAAAAGAACGAGCTTTTAAACAAACTTAAGGATGACTTAAAAGCCGCCGACCGCCTTAGACAGGAGTGGTTCAATAAAATACAAGAATATAGAAACGAAACAAATGGAGCGCCTTACGGGAACGAGGTGAAGGGTAAGTCAAAAATTGTAAGTAACGATATAAGAAAGCAAATATCTTGGATGTTACCTACGTTAGCTGATCCGTTCTTGAGTACTCCAGATATCATCAGATGTAATCCAGTAACGTATGAGGATGTACAAGCAGCTAGACAAAATGAGTTGCTGCTGAATACGCAGTTCTGCAGAAAGTTTCCTAGGTATAACTTCATGATGAAAGCATTGAAGGTACTAGCTATGGAAGGTACAGCAGTGATTCAGACTGGATGGGACTACGAAGACGAAGAGATAGAGACGATGGTAGAAGCGGTAGTTCAGCATCCAGAGACTGGTGAAGAGATAATCGCGATGACTAAAGAGAAGGTTACTAGAGTTAAGAAGAACCAGCCTACAGCTACAGTATGTAGAAATGAAGATATCTACATAGATCCGACATGTATGGACGACATAGATAAGTGTCAGTTTGTAATACATAGATATGAGACAGATATAAGTACGTTGACGTTGGATGGTAGATATAAGAATCTAGATAAGGTGATTGAGCAAGAAGGTGCTAAGTATGATTATGGATATATGCCACAAGATCACACGTACTTCAAGTTTAACGATCAAGCTAGAAAGAAGATGGTAGTGTATGAGTATTGGGGTAACTACGATATCAATGAAGATGGGATAGCTGAACCGATAGTGTGTGCATGGATTGGAAATACGATAATCAGATTGAGTAGTAATCCGTATCCAGATAACAAGCCACCATTCATAGTAGTTCCGTTTAACGCGGTACCGTTCCAGCTGCATGGAGAGAGTTTAGCTAGCGTGATTGGAGACAATCAGAAGGTTAAGACTGCGATTGTTAGAGGTGTAATAGACAACATGGCTCAAAGTAACAATGGGCAAGTTGGAATGAGAAAGGGTGCGTTAGATATAGCTAATAGGAAGAAGTTCCTAGAAGGTAGAAATTTCGAGTACAATGGGACTCCGAATGACTTCTGGCAAGGAAGCTACAACCAGATACCTGGAAGTGCGTTTGACGTGCTGAATATAATGAACAATGAGATTGAGAGTCAGACTGGGGTTAAGAGCTTCAGTGGTGGAATAAGTGGAAGTGCACTAGGTTCAACAGCTACAGGAGCTAGAGGAGCACTAGATGCTACAGCAACTAGAAGAATAAGCCTGGTAAGAAATGTGGCTGAGAACTTGATCAAGCCGCTGATGAGAAAATGGATGGCGTATAACTACGAGTTTCTGGAAGAAGAAGAGATAGTTAGAATAACTAATGAAGAGTTTGTTCCGATTAGAAGAGATGACCTAGAAGGTAATATAGATATAGATATCAGTATAAGTACAGCTGAAGATAACAGTGCTAAGGCACAAGAGTTAAGCTTCCTACTACAGACAATGGGACCAAATCAAGACTTCGAAATTAACAAGCTGCTGATGGCTGAGATAGCTAAGTTGAGCAGAATGCCAGAACTAGAACAGAAGATATTAGCTCACCAACCACAACCAGATCCAATGGATTCTAAGTTGAAAGAACTAGAAATGCAAAAACTAGAACTTGAAAATAGAAAGTTACAATCGGAAATAACTAGAAATGAAGCTAGAAGCCAAGAAGATCAAATAGATGCTCAATTAAAACTCAATAAAGCTAAAGTGGCTGAAGCGCAAGCTAGAAAGTTAGGAAGCGAGAGTGACAAACTAGACTTAGAATTCCTAAAGTCTAATGAAGGGATTGATGATAGATTAAAACAACAAGATGCTGAAAATAAAAGACTGCACGAATTGGATAAGGTTGCCTTAAAAGGTATGTTGGACAGGGACATAACTGACATAAAAAGTAAGAGTACTAAATGATAACATGGACAGTATATAAACATACTTCCATGAGGTCTCAAAAAGCTTACATAGGTATTACAAGTAGGTCAATGGAAGTTAGATGGAAAGAGCACGTAGCGGCATCAAAAACTACTGGGTTTCACTTTCACAATGCTATACAGCTTTACGGTGCGGAGAATTGGATACATGAAGTGTTACACTCAGACATAGATACTAAAGAAGAAGCTGAAGCATTTGAGAAGTACTACATAAAGAAATATGATACATTTGAAAATGGGTATAACAGCACAAGCGGTGGAGCATGTGGTGGAGCTCCATTCAGTCGAATGAATGCAGAGGAAAAAGAAGTTGCGTTTGGGAAAAGATCTGAACAAAATAAACTGCGGTATAGTACTAAAAAGTACTGGTTTTACAATCCAGAGTTAAGTATAAAAGAGTATAGAGAAGCTGTTGAACTAGCTAAGAAGTATGGCTTACATCAAGGCTATGTAAGATATGTTACACAAGGTAAATCCAAACACTGTGGTGGTTGGTTTCTGTGGACAGGAGAAGATGGTGATTACACTAAAGATACAGAGTACACATTCATACATGATGTATATGGCAAAGAGCATGGAACATTAAAGTATATGGCAGATAAATTTAACTTAAGTAAAGGCAATCTGCATGGTGTTACAACAGGTACACGTAACCACACTAAAGGGTGGAAACTACATAAATGAAAGGAAGTAAATAATGGGATACATAGAGGAACTAGCGGCTAGAGAGGCTGCTAGGCAGAATGAGAACAGAGCTAAGCAAGCAGAAGCTGCTAAGGTACTAGATATGAACGCAGGATTGGCTGGATCGGTTAGACCTAGTCAAGGTTACCAAGCGAATGGATTAACAGATAGAGAAGCAAATGAACTAGCTCAGAGAAATGCGATAGCTCAGAAAGCATATGAGCAAGCAGCAGCTGAAAGATACCTACAAAGCAAAGACTACGTAGAGTCGATGAGAGATGCTGGACAAGCTGGATGGGATGGTAAGTCTGCGGTAGTTGTGCCACAAGGGAATATAGATCAAGGGCTAGCTGCTAAGTGGAGAGCTGACATGGGAAGTTTCAGATAATGGAAGAAATAGGATTAGCTCAGCAGAGTGTAAATGCGGGACCACAAGAGCCAGATATGGCTCAGGTGATGCAAGAGGTAGTAAGGTTGCTACAACAAGGTGTAGACCCCCAGGAGTTGCTAGATATGGGTGTACCACAAGAAGTGATTCAACAAGCGTTGATGATGTTGGAGCAAGGTGGTAAACAGCAAGTACCGAGCGACGGTGGATTAGCTACGAGCGTACCTAGATAATGGAACAAGGATTAGCAGAAGCATCAACACAGAAGTATGGCAGTGGTGAAGGTAATACCACTACGCATGTGTATGGTGGATTGATGGATAAGTTAAAAAAGAAGAAAGATGAGGTGGTTGCGAATGATAAAGATAAGCGACCTGAAATGAAAACCGTATCAGGAATAAGGGGTTAGAATGGCTGGATTAGCTGAGAAAAATATGAAGAATTGTGGGCCAGATATTGCGAAGGCAATTGGGATAATGTTCATGAGTCGAACTGCAAGTCACATGGCACATCTGAAAACTAAGAGTTACGCAGAGCATGTAGCGTTGAATGAGTTCTACGATGCGATAGTAGATCTAGCTGATAGCTTGATTGAGGCAGCACAAGGGCAGTATGGGATACTAGATGTGCCATTCGTGAACTTGAGTGGGAATATCAACGATTCGATTGGGATGTTACAAGGACATCTAAAACAACTAGAGTTTACAATGGCAAGTGTAGATGAAGACTACTTGATGAACATATTTCAAGAAGTACAAAAACAGTACAGAAGTACACTGTATAAATTAACAAACCTGTCGTAAGGATACTGCAATGGTAAAATGTAAACCTAAAAAGAAGTAAGTAATGGCAGATAAGAAGCCAGAGATAAAGATAAAAGAATCTCACAAGGGTAGATTCACGGAGCACTGCGGAGGTAAAGTTACCAACGAGTGCATCGAGGAAGGGTTAGCAAGTAAGAGTGCTGCAGTACGTAAGCAGGCTCAGTTTGCTAAAAATGTTAGAAAGTTTAGCCACTAACAAACATTAAGAAATATTTAAGGTAAAGTGCGCTACAATGGGCGTTAAGAAATTAGTTGTGAAAAGCTAATTCAAAAATCAATAACTGAAAGGACTCAAGAATGAGTAACCAAATTACAGCTGAAAATGAATTAACAGCAGACGAAGTAAAAGAGTACAACTACTATGTTGGAATGAAACAGGCTTTAGATAGATTAGAGCAAAATCCGGACTTTAAGAAAGTGATAATGGATGGATACTTTAAAGATAAAGCGATTAATGGAGTTAGCTTACTAGCAACTAACTACATCAGAAAGAATGGGTTAAGACCTGAGGTAATGGAGAGCTTGGTGGCGATTAGCCAATTGCAAGACTACTTTATTAGTATTAAGCAACTCGGTGCAGAGTTACCTGAAGAGGACGAAGACGAAACGTCTGTAGAGGAGTAATAGATGACTGAAGAGCAAATGTGGGCAATGAGTGACGATGATCTCGAGAAAATGTATCTCGAGGTTAGAGCCGACGACCAAAGTCCGGACCTAGATGTAGAAGATGATGAAGTGAATATGGAACAACCCGTAGAGGATTCCGATGATAATGGCACAGAAATAGTAGAATTAGATGAAGGTGGTGAAGAGCCTGCTGAAGCTGAGGAGTCTGACGAGATTGCTGAAGTGGATGAAGAGCCAACTGAAGAACCTGAAGATGATAAGATTGAAGAAGTGCAAGAAGTACAGAAGTTTAAGTTTAAAGCAAATGGAAAAGAGTACGAGTTTACAGAGGACGAGATGAAGAATCAGTTCCCTAAAGTGTTTGGTCAGGCAATGGACTACACAAGAAAAACTCAGGCAATGAAACCATGGAGAAAAACCATAGATGCGATTGAGCAAGCCAAACTTGGACATGAAGATGTGAACTTGATGATAGATGTGCTTCGAGGTGACAAACAAGCGATAGCTGAAGTGATGAAGAGAACAGGCGTAGATGCCCTCGATTTAGACACTGAGAATTCAAAGTATGTACCTAAAGATTATGGTCGGGATGATACTGCATTAGCCATAAAAGATGTGATTGATGAGATTAGTGGTGATAGAGAATACGATATCACACACAAAGTACTTTCGAGAGACTGGGATGAAGCTAGCTTCAGAGAGATGACTAAAGATCCAGAGTTGATTAAACAACTACATGTAGATGTAAAGTCTGGGATGTTTGGGAAAGTACAACCAATTGCGGAAAAAATGAAACTGTATGACGGCAGTAAGCAATCTGACTTAGATTACTACAAGATGGCTGCTGTAGAGTATTTCAGAGAGCAAGATGAGATTCAACGTAGAGCGGATGCAATTGAGCAACAAAGAGCAGCACAGCTAGCTAAACAAGAGAAGCAGTCAGAGATTGCTAGAGTTAGAGCAGCAGAGCAAGCTAGAGTTAAGACAGTTGAGAAAGTAGAGTTGAGAAAGGCTGCAGCACCGATTAAAGCGAGTGCTGGAACTAAGAAGGTAGTAGATTACCTAGATGTTTCAGATGAAGCATTTGAGGAATGGTACCAAAAAATGGAAGCTACTAGATAGCTTCCAAAATTAACTATTGAGGGATAGAAAAAATGGCAACAAATGTTTACGGTAATGGATTAAACAGTACAGCTGGTGCAAACACCATTGTACATTATTACGATAGAGCTGGTATTAAAGCAGCAAATAGAATAAATGTATACGGACAATTCGTATCAAGAAAAGATATGCCTACTAAAATGGGTAAAACGTTTAAGATCTCTAAGTTCTTACATATGTATGACAGATCACCAAATGACGGTGAGTTTGCAGCAAAAGGGTATATGACAGCTAGATCAGCTGATGAGGTTTCATTAGCATTAACTAACGCGTCACTTTCAGAAGGTGCTGGTGCAGTTAACAAAAGATCATTACAAAAAATCACAGTTGAAACTACTTTAGCTAGATATGGAGAAATGATTGACTATACTGATGAAGTAGATTTATTCTCAGAAGACTACATTCAGGTTAAATATAGAGAAGAACTAGGTGAACTAGCTAACTCAAGACAAGAAGACTTGTTACAATTAGATATGTTAGGAACTCCTACAGTAATGTATTCTGGAGATGCTACAACTAAAGCTACATTAGGTAATGGTGTTGCACTTGATGGTTCAGAAGATGCTGAGTGGAAAATCTCTTACGATTTAGTAAGAAAAGCAGTTAGAAAATTAACTAGAAATAGAGCTAAGAAAAATACTACAATCGTTACTGGATCAACTAAAATTGATACAAGAACTGTAGCTAAGTCTTACTATGCAGTAATTGACTCTGATATCAAAGCTGACTTAGAGAACTTAACAAGAGGTTCAAGCTACGAGAAAGAATTCGTATACGTACCTGTACAAAAATACGGAGATGCTGGATCAATTGCTGAAGGTGAAGTTGGATATATGTATGAAGTAAGATTCATCGAGTCTGAAGCTGCAGTTGTTTACTTCGGTAAAGGTGCTACAGTTCCTGATAACTACGTTGGTTCATTAGCATACACTGGAACAATTGGATCTGGAGCTAAATTTGACGTTCACGCGATCTTATTCCCAACTGAAGGTGCATTTGCAACTGTTGGATTAAAAGGTCAAGGTAAAATCAACTTTAAATCTAAATCACCAGAAGAAGTAGAATTAGTAAATCCATATGGAACTACTGGGTTCTTCTCATACAATTTCTTCTACGCTGGGTTAATTCTTGAGCCTGAGAAATTATTAGCAGTTTACGTAGGTGCTACTAAATAGTGACTGAGTCCGAAAGGACTCGTTACTACTACGTTACAAATTAAAAAACTAAAAACCATAAAGGAATAGTAAATGGCAACATTACAAGATTTAAAACAAGAAGCAACAGACTTAGGAATTGAGTTTAGTGCAAATATAGGTGCAGCTAAATTAGCTGAGAAAATTGAAGGGTACTACAAGTCACAAGAGACTTCTGGCGAAGAAATCCAAGCAGCTGTTGCAGCTAAAGAAGCTAAGGAACAATCAGAAGAGAAACCTGCTGTGAAGGGTAAAGAGGATAGGTATGCTAGAGCTAAGAGAGCTGAAGATAGAGCTAGAACAACTAGAATAATCACGATTACAGATAATGACACTAGAGAGAATAATCAGACTACAGTAGCTATAGCTAATTGCTCGAATATGTACTTCGATCTAGGTACGGTGTATATTCCACTGAATATTCCAGTTGAGGTTAGACAAGGGCACATAGATGTGCTAGCAAATGTAGAGATACCACTACACGTTAAAGATGCTAAGAGTGGTCTGTTTAAAACAGAAGTAAGAAAAAGATACTCAATTAGCTATGAACAGATAGGGGAGTAGGTATATAGAACCCACTGTAAAAGGTGGGTTTTTTTATGTCTATAAAATTGATAAATAAGGGGAGTGCATGAGCACATTAAGTAGTAAGTTTGTGATAACAAAAGGTTTAGATAACGAGTTTATAATAACAATAAAGCAGAATGATTCTACACTTCCGATGGTGATAGAAGGTACTGATACATTTGAATGTGTGCTGATAAATAGGGATACAGAGGTAGAAGTTGGTAGAGTTAGTCAAGTAAGTAATAGTAATGGTGTAATTGAGATATACAATAGTGCGAATGGGCAGATAAAGATAGTGTTTACACAAGCGTTCGTAGCTAACCTAGTTAAAGCTAGAGGACCTAAAGAGGATAGGTACTATGTTAAGCCTACGTATAAGATAAATATTGAGTGTGATACGGTAAATAATGGTAAGTTTGTAGCTAAGTTACCGGAAGTGTGTGTGGACTAGATATGGAAGTTACAAACGAGAACGAGTTAGCAGTAGTCAGTGCTGATGGGGTTATTGAGGTAATGATAGAAGAACCTGATTACAGTGTGTCGGTAAATAAAAAAGAGTATACGATAGTAGGTGATGGTCTGTATATACCAAGTAGGTATGAGGATGCTCCACAGTGGTTAAGAGATACGATAGCTACAGTAACAGATACATCGTTTAATCAGAAGATTACTGAACTGAACAATCTAACTACAAGTTTGAATCAACTGATAGTTGAGTTAGAAGTAGCTAAGAATACATATACAAATAGTATAATAAGTAGTGCTGATATAGATGAAAGAATAAATGCTAGAATAGAGACACTGAATAGCTCACTCAGCGATAGTGACGCTACGATAGTGGATTTGATAGCTACTAAAGCTACCCCAACTGAAGCTAGTGCGATAGCTACTGATGTGCTGAGTGCAAGCATTAGTGGTACTGAGAATGGGACAATAGGTGCGTTAGTCGGAAGTGTGCAGAATGCTGTGGCAAACCTAGATACTGCGCTGTCTAACAGTATTGACATAGTACATGCTGAATTAGATGGTAACAATGAGATAACTGCTGAAGCTATAGGAAGTTTACAGGCGTACGTAGGTGTTGATCAAGCTGGTGCTAGTAGTGGTACTGGACTGAGTGCGTATCTAGAAGGTAGTGATGGGGTAGTTGGAAGTGCTACAAGTAATGTAGCAAATCTAGTGTACACTGATGGTGGAACTGCTAAGAGTAAGTTTGAGTATAATAGTAACTTGAGTATTGCTGGTCAGACATACCAGAGCGGGTTTGGGCTGGTTACAAGTGTTAGTGCAATAAATGGTAAGCCTGCAAGTGGTAGTGAGTTTTGGATAAATGCAAGTAAGTTTAAATTTACGAATCCGAATAACACTGGAGCTAAAGCTCCGTTTACGATAGATGCTACAGGGACTGTTCCAGAGATAACGTTTAATGGTAAGGTTGCCTTTACAAATGTAACTGGATACACACCACCAGATGTTAGTGGTAGTATAAGTACCAACAATGATGCGTTTGCTCAAAAATTAGGATATGCTAACTATACAGATATGGTAAATAGAGCAAATGCTGGACAGACGATAATAACTGGTGGGTACTTAAGGACGAGTTTAATTAGTGCAAATACTATCACCGCGAGTCAAATAAATACTGCTGGGTTAATTGCAGAGAATATAAGTGCTACGACCATTACAGGTAAAACTATCAATAGTAGTACTTTGAATAGTCCAAGTATAAATAGTGGTACTATTACTAGTTCAAACTATATTCCATCAATAAGTGGGTATAGATTAAACTATAATGGTAGTGCTGAGTTTAATGGTGTTGTTATATCAAGAGATTTGGTTTTAGCTAATGGTACTGTAGATGTACCAATGACTAGAGTAGGACTACAATGGACCGGTAAAGTGACTGTAAATACTGGTCTAACTGGAGTTGGAACAGTTCCAACAAATGTGTCATACTTTATCAGTAGTCAGCATATAACTGATAACATTCAGTACGTTCCTGCTAGCTATGTACCTCCTGGTAACAATTGGGGGACGTTAGCTGTAAATTCGTATATTGACTATAAAACAGTATTTACGTATGTTAATGCAAATACTCACTCTTTGACATGGGCTATACATGCAGATATTACAGTAGTTTTTGATGATAATACAGCATACTCTGGAGAAGATGGATATTACTCTAATATAAGTAGGTTTAATAGTATGACTATTGGTTGGGCTTTAAAAAAATTAACATAAAGGAAATAGATGAAGGTTTACCTTGTAAATAAGGAAAGTGGAGAGCTTGTCTCTACTGTAAACGTTAACAATATGGATGGATTAATTATAGATTCAGTTACTTTTCTAGCTGTAATGATCCCTCCTTTGGATGTTGCTAATCAAAGATTTGATGTAGATGAAAATAAATGGGTTGAAGTAGCTCAATAAAGGAAAATAAAATGGCGTATACACATACGAGTATAAGTTTAGAAACATCGTTAGATGTGATCAGTAAACAGCGAGAGTTGGTTGCAGAAGCTCTTGGACCAGATGGGGTTTACATCAGAATGAAAGAGACACTAGATGAGTACTTTCAAGATGGAGCAATAAAGAATCCAGATATAGCTAGGGCTGTAGCTGAGACGATAGGAAGTATGGCAGGTTCGATAACTAGCCAGACGATGAATACGGCTTTGGCTTGGGTAGCTAAAGAAAAAGAGCTAGTGCTTCAAAAGGAAGAACTAGAGTATAGAATTGATGCGTTAAAGTTAGCTAATGAGAAAGCAGAGTTTGATAGAGATAACGCGGAAGCTGTTAAGCTGTATACGCAAGCTAAGACGATTAGAGAGATGGGGCAACCAGTACTGGTCAATGGAGATGTTGCTAGCTTACCGGATGAAGGTAAAGAGTATCAAATGATACTTGGGTTACAGAAAGATCTAGAGTTAAAAGAGACTCAAAAAACTAATTACGCCGCACAAACTAAACAAGTTCAAGCGCAGGTGCATAAGCTAGTTGCTGATACGTATGTAAATCACGGGATGTTTACAGGATATACGATTGGAGATAGTGGTATAGTTAATGCATCTAGACAACCACAAACGTATGTGACACTAAGTGAGATGAATAAGCAAGTAGCTAAAGAGCAAGCTAGAGGGTACGCATGGAATGCATGGGCTAACGCAGCTAGTTCAAGTGCTGGGATGATAGGTACGTTGGTTGCTGCAGAGATAGCTAATGAGACATTGGTAAATAGTACGCTTGCTACATGGCAAACTGCTGTTAATAAGATTAATGCAATTCCACAGGTAGAGATATCGATATAAATAAAGGAGCTTGGTATGAGTAAAACATACATAGACTTCTTTGAAACTTTGAAGGGAGAGTTTATAGTTTCCCTGAAGTTTAAAAATAAGTTTGTACGACTGTGGGGAACTACAACTATAGATGGGGTTGAAGTAATTAATAAGAAGTTTGTGGTGTACCCTGGATTAGACACACCAAACGTAAAAAAGTTTCTGAAGATGATTGGATCTGAAAAGGCATTTGAAGGGCAGAGTTTTAAAGGTGTGAAGAAGTACTACTTCTATTTGAATGCTACAAAGGTTGAAACACTGAGTGATGCAAATATTAGAGATAGTATAGCGGGAAAGATAAATACCTATATTGGTATAGGCAATAGTTCTACTGTTACGCTTACTTTCACGGAGGATGGTACACAAGACTTTACAAGTATGACAAAGCAGCAAATGATCGACTATGTTGTGGGTGACTATGATGTTGCGTTTAATAAGCTGCATAGTGTGGTTGGTATCTATCTGCTTGATAACGCGATTGGTGAGTACTTGATGTTTGATAATAATCAACACTTCAGTTATAGTGTGCTAAACGTAACAGCTTCGTCTGTTCCGTACTACGAAAAAAACATACAAGATGACTATGAGTATGCTAGTTACACAAATAAGGTAACTAGATATAAGAGTAGTATATTAATAGAGATAAAGTTTACACAGAATAGTCATGTGACTGATACGTCTAACGTAGTTAATGGCATCATAGATGAAAGAGTTGAGTATAAAGAAGCTAGACTTCAAAGCTTGCTTGAAAGTGATGAAAATATAGCTGTATCTGATGATTGGATGGGAGAGAATACTAAGAATAAAACTGATGAGATTTGGTATAAAGGCTACATGAGAAAATCGTTTCTAGACGATGCAGGGATAAAAACTAGAGTGAAATGTATGGCGTTGGTAAAAGCACTGGATACTGGATATAGTCAAAAAGAGGCTAGTTTGTTCGCTCAGATAATAGGGCCAGTTTTGATAGTAGCTGCTGTGGTAATTGCTGTTGTTACTGTAGGTACAGGTGCGGAGTTTAGTGCATTGCTACTAGAAATAGCATTCAATGTTGGAATAGCTACGTTAGTGCTGGTAGGATTACAGATATACTTCAATAGTTCAGGAGAATCTGGCTCTGCTAGTTATATGGGTAGATGGATAAAGATTGGTGGTATGGTAAGTATGATAGCTGGGATTGGAGCAATGCTGGCGAACTTGACTAGGATGGCTGGACAAGAGGCTGCTAAGCAGGCTGCACAGGAAGCAATGGTACAAGGTGGAGCAACATCACTTGAAGCCTCACTAGCTGTTGGGTCTATGGATGCTGCTCAGATAGCTAGCTTTAATATGGCTAGCAATGTAACGGTAGAGGTGGGATTAGGTGCTTACGCAAGTGCTGTAAAAGAGATGCTAATAGGTGCTGCAGGTAGTGGTTGGCAAGCGATGGTAAGTACTGGGATGAAAGTAGCTAAGTTCGCGATGGATATGATAGGTAAGTTTAGGATGGAAGCTCAGCAGTCTGAGATTAATGCACTAACCGAAGCTAGGGATGAGGTAGCTAAAGAGCTTGAGGATATACAAGATAAAGAGATCCACATAGGACTAGAGACTATAAAGATGTATACGTCACCATTGACGTTAGATAACGTAAGGTTTCAGGTGGACTACCTATACGAAGGCACAAAGATGAATGTAGGTAGACCTAGCTTTCACACATGCAAAGGTCTGAATGTGATAAGTAATGATATATACGATACTACTAAAATATGAATTTAAGGTTAGTTGATGTATAATAGAAGTAAAAATTAAGGAGATAAGATGGCAGAAGACTACAAAACATGGTTAGCTAAATCAGGAATTAACGATCCTACAGTATTTTCGAAAGAAGAACAATTAGGATTAGTAGATTCATATGGTAAAAGTATGGTACCAACAACAACAGGTAATACACAAATAGACTACGCTAACTCAACAGGGTTAGGGGGATTAACACAAGGTACTTGGAACAATTTAGGACAAGCTGCAGGGTTAGCTGGAAGTGCTTACAATCTGTATGATCAGACGCTAGGTAATAGCGCAGACCTATACAAAGAAAAGATAGGGATGCTAAGAGAGCAAAGAGCTGCTAATCAAGAAGCACTAGCAAACCACAGAGCGTTTAACAACGTGTGGAACAATGCAGGTAAGGGCTTAGCGGCTTCGTCTGTAAAACTGTAAGGAGATAACATGGCAGTAGGTAATGGTGGGTATAGACCCAACTTCGATACGGGAGCTATAGTAGCTCCTAAGGTTGGAGATATCTTTCTGGACTTTGCAGATAGACAGACTAAGCAGTTCAATACTGGACTAGATAGAGAGTTGGCTGAAGCTAAGGAAAAGAAAGAGCAAACTAGATGGGATATCACGAATAAGAGAGCTGAAGATCTAGCTAAAAGACAAGAGGATGAATATCAAAGAGGTATAGCTAAAGAGACAGCTACGAACGAAGCATTGAAAGCTACACTAGATCCGAAAGCGTATCAGAATGAGAAGATGCTAGGTGAGCAGAATGTAATAGCTCAGACGTTAGCTGGAATGGCTCCAGAGGATAGAGCAGTTGCAGAAGCACAGATTAAAGCTAACTACAATCCGAATATAAGTAGAGAGCAGTGGTTAGGTACAGCGTTAGGAAGTGTAAATGCGGATCAGAGTAAGGTGTTGAGTACAAAGAAAAATGTATATGACATAGCCGCAAATACACCAGGGACTCCGGAGTATGAGGCTAAGGTTAAAGCGGATAAAGAGCTGTACAGCTGGAAGCAAGAGTTAGAACATAAGAATAGGATGGCTGAGATAGATGCACAAACTGCAGGCAGAAAGCAGGAAGCGAATGAAGCTAAGATGGATGACCACGAGGCGTATGCTACGTATGCTAAAGCAATAGGTGTTAACGTAGATCCAAAAGATACTACATCTACACTTAAGTTAAAGATAGGTGAAAAAGAAAAGTTCAACAAAGCTGACTTGGATAAGAAACTAGAAGCGCAAAAGAAAGAGGATGAATACAAGAAGGATTCGTACGATACACTAGGTGTGGAAGGTATAATGAAGAATCTAAGAATTCCGATGGAAACTTCATGGGTAGGTGATAACGATTCAACTAGAGTTAGAGCATTCCTAGCTGATCCACATATAAAAAATGCTATGAGATCAGGTAAAGTTACATCTAAAGATCTAAATGATCTACTACAAACACAAGTAAAAGCTGGTGACAGTGTTGAGAATGCATTGGAAAATGTAGGTAACGCATTAACTGGTAGAAGTATGGACTTCTAAACTTAAATTAAGCTCAAATGTGCTATGATATAGAAATATATAAGCGCATAGGAGCTACTTAAAATGACTACACAAGACTTAATAGATTCAGGTAGGTTATCACCTGATATACTAGATACTAACACAACAATGCACGATGGCGACTCTCCGTATGTAGGAGAGCAAGGATATAGGTTTACCAATATCGATACACCTGAAATGCCTACTACAAAAGAAAAATCAAGACTAGATAAACTAGCAGAGGCTAAAAATAAGAAAATGCTAGATTTGCAAGGCAAGACAGCTAAACAGCAAGTTAGGTTAGCTACGCCAGGTGAGGCTGCAAAACTTGAAGCTGAATTGCTGACTGTTGATCAAGATAAAACTCCACTGAAAGGCTTAGGAGATACACTAACGTCTTTCAATGATACTGAAGTAGCACCTGTAGAGGTTAGTACCGGTACGGATAAACTACCTGAATTTAATAGCTACCAGAGAACAGATAGGTTTGGTAGGATACTGCTAGATAACCCAGAGTTTCAGAAAGAGATGGTAAGCAGAGGATACGCAGTACCTGCGTTTGAGTCTGATGACAGCTTGAGACAAGCATTTGAACAGGCACAGCTGGATAAAAGAGGCTTGTTCGGTGGATCTAGAGCAGATATACAAGGTATGGTAGATGTCGCAAATAAGAGACATACAGATATAGCACCTGAAGCAGGATATGCACTTTCAGATAAAGCGTTAACGTTCGATGACTGGAAAGAGTATCAAGGTAAGAAAAAGGATAGCAACTGGGTAGATGCAGTACAAGCGTTTGCAGCTAGACAAGCAGCAGTACCGATTGCGTATGCTGAATCTATAGCAGATGGAGAAATATCTAGAGAGAACATGAGGAAGAATCTAGCGTATGTGCAAAAGAATGCAGATGCGTTGGTTGGGTACGATGCAAGTACAGCAGGACTACCAAATAGGTTACAGAGAGCAATGGGGGCTGGAACTGAGAATGTGGTAAACAAGATCGCAGGATTAGCAGGTGAAGGTATGCAATCACTAGGTAATATACAACTAGATAAAGATACAAGAGGTATGTTAGCAGAATCAGAGTCAACACCGATAGTAGATATAAGCGGTGGTATAGATGTGATGAGCGACAAGTTTGGGACTTGGTTAAAAGATACAGGTACTCAGATTCAAAAGGACACAGTAAAGTTTGCTAAGACGAATCAAGGGTCTAAGATAACTGGATTTGACACTACAGATGTAAGTGAGTTGTCAAAAGAAGTAGAAGATACAATAGCAAAAGATGGATATGTAACAGCGTTAGGAAAGGCTGTAACAGATAGTAGATCTTTACAAGTACTAGCTCAGTCAGTACCAGAGATGATAGCGTTAGCTGCAAGTACTGGAGGTATGGCGTTAGTAAATGTAAATAACAATATAAATATAGCAGAAGACAATGTAGGTAGAGAGCTAACAGCAGTAGAAAAAGCTAAATCAGCTGTGGTTAGTATAGCAAGTACATACCTAGATAGAGCTGGAGATAAGTTAGCATTAAGTGGTATGAACCCAGCTAAAGTAGCATTAAAGCAAGCAGTGGATAAAGCTCCGACAGCAGTGAAAGATGCTCTAGCAAGCAAATTTGGAGCTGCGATACTCAAGATCGGAGAAGCGCCGCTAAGATTAGCAGGAGCAGCTGGAGTTGAAGGTGTAACTGAGTATGGACAAACATTAGGTGAAGAAGCATCACAAAATCCAAGTGTGTTTGAAAAAGGATTTACACCAGAGCAATACAGAGAAGCGGATGTAGCTGGAGTATTAGGAGCTGCAAGTGGTACACATATGGCTACACCAAAAGTAGCAAAGGATGTACTTGCAAATGCTGGTACGATTGCACAGGATACAACAGAAAGTATAAAAGATGCACTTAAGACAGAAAATAAAGTTGAAGATAAACTAGAGATAGATCCAGCAGAAGTGATGAAAAAAGCTGATGCGGTATTTGCTCAAGTAGATGAGAATAAAGGCGCAGTAACGGATAGATTAGCAAGTATAAGAGATTTAGAAGCTGATGTATACGCGATGGATGAAAAGCATCCAGATAGACCGATGATGTTAGCTGCGATTAAAGATACAAAGTTAGAGCTAGCTAAAGAGATAGAAGCACTAGAAGATACTACAGAGTATAGCAGAACGTTAGGAAGTAAAGCACAGTTCATGGACGTGATCGATGACGTGATGGAAGCTAACGATAATGTGATCGGAGGTAAGCTAGAAGAGAATCTGAGAAAGATTGCAGAGAGCTTCGGGATTACAGATGAGACGTTCAAGAAGATAAAGAAAGACTACGAGACAGTAGATCTAGAAGCTACGAAGAGTAGCAAAGGATATATGACGCAAGGTAAAGCGTTGAGAGCGATACTAGGTGCTACAGATCCAGATGTAAGTAAGGCACAGAAGCTGATCAAAAGAATGCAAGGATTTGAAGGTAGTCAAAAGAAATGGCTAGATGTGTACGAATCAGCTAAGAAAGAGATGGAAGCTAAAGTAAGAGACTACAATACAGCGCTTAAAGCTGGAAAGATAGTACCAGAACCTAAAGGTGGTAAGTATAAAGTAGGTAAGAACTCGGAGTTCACGCTACAAGTACAGAAGCTAGATGATGGGAGTTTCAAAGTAAGTGAAGCACTAGAGCCTACAGCAACAGCTAAGAAAAGAAATGTAGTAGGTATAAGAAATGAGCTAGGTAAATCAGCTGAGTTGATGGGCAAAGCTGGGATAAAGCAAGATACAACAGGTGTACAGACTGAAGTGATGGTAGATACTGAAGGTGTAGCTAAAGGTATGAAAGGCGCAGTAGAGAATACGACTAAGTACTTTCAAAGTAAAGGTGTGAATGCGTTCATCGGAGATGAAGGTCAACAAGGAAGTAGAAATAGCTACATAATCAAAGATAACAAGCAAGTAACAAATAAAGCGATGTACAATGAAGATGATGTGGTAGGTATACTAGCTCCGAATGTAACGAATCAAAAAGAGTTTGATGAGTTCACAAAAGAAATAAGAGATGCTAAGAGTCCGATCAGAAGAGAGCTACAGGCTGCGATAGATGCTGGAGCTACGATAGTGATGGAGAATCCAATAGGTAAAAAGAAGAGATTCAAAGTTACAGGTAAAGACGGTAAGGTTACAAATAAGAGTGTAGCTAAGATGATAGAGGATAATATAGTAGGCTTTGGTCGAGGATATGAGTCGTCAGGAAATAAAGAAGGTAGAGGTAAAGGTGTAGAGTTTAGACCTGCAGAAAAAGCCAAAGCCGAGAGAGCTGCAAGAAAGACTAAAGTAACTGAAGTTAAAGCTACAGCAGATAAAAAGAAACAAGCACTAGATAAGAAGTTTAAACAGTATGTAGATATGGGAGATACAACACTAGAAGGTGTTGAGGAGTATTTCAAAGAAGCAGATAAGCTTGAGACATATCTAGAGAATAGACTAGATAAAGATGTAGCTAAGTATGTGGAAATAGATAAAGATATATCAGCTAAAGAAGCTTCGATCAAGAGATTGAAAGATAAGATAAAAGCAGTAGCTACAGCAGCTGAGGAAGTAGAACTAGGTGCTAGAGTAACTAAGATAGGCAAAGAGTTAGTAGCGCTTAGAGAGCAGCTGAAGGATCTAGAATCAGTGAAAGAAATAGCTGAAGAAAAGATTGAAGAAGTAGAAGCTAAGGTAACTAAAGGTAAAGATCTACTAGCGAAGTATAAGGAAGCATTAGAGTCGGATAAGATAACAGGAGAGGCTACAGCTGAAGAGCTGATGATGGATCTAGATCAGGACACGATTGAAAGAGTACTGAAAGATAGTGTATCTAGAGGTGCTAAGGTAATGTATACGAAGTATGTAGATGGTAAAGTGAAGTTAGCTAAGGCTACAGATGAAGGAGCAATTGAACATATACTAGATATAAATGGAATGGTTAAACAAAGTAAAGTTAAGCCTACGTTAGCGTTAGTAGATGTGGAAGATATGTTCGAGTCAGTAGTTACGGAGAACGGTAGAGAGATATCGTCAAAAGAGTATATAGCAGAAGCTAAAGAGTTTCTAGAGCGAGTACTAACTAAGTCGAATATAGACGAGTTGAAAGCTGGAGGACATACGAAATTAGAGTTTACGTTGAAAGATTCACCTGCGTATGGATTGCTGTTTACAGAAGAAGGTATAAATGATACGGTAGTAATGGCGATGAAACTAGCAGTGGATGAGTATGTGGCATATAACATGAGAATGCTGTCAGCTATGTATAAGAGTAGAGAAGACACAGCACAGATGATAGGTGCGATAGAATCGATGCTAGGTAAGAATCAATATGTGCTACTGAAAGATAAGGGTGTGTTTAAGAAGACAATGGACAACGAGATAGGTAAAGCGGTAATGAGTAAGCTTGGACTAAGTAGAAAAGCTGGAGTTGAAGATGAGAGTTACATGAAACTAGTGGCTGAAGTTGGACAGATAGCAGGTATGGTAGGTGTGAACAGTGGACTGCTGGAAGAGATTGCAGTGCCTGTAAGCGAGTATCAAGCTGCGTTGAATAAAGATAATCCGGAGAATAAAAATACGTTTGTGGATAGTGATAAAGGTGAAGTTAGATTCATCAGAGAAAAGCTAGCTAAAGGTAAGAGACAAGACGAAGCGTTAACAGATATGGTTGAGACATATGAGGCTGTACACGAGATGGTAGCAGATGAAGCTGCGTTTAGAAAAGAGCCAAGTAGAAGACCGATAGCTAAGAGTAGAAGACGTAACGTGAAAGAGCAAGTAGCTAAAGATGTAACTGGAAACAAGATACCGAAAGGTAAGAAAGGGTTTGTGAGTGCAGATGAAGCGATTAACAATCTGGTAGATACAGAGTGGAAGTTTGACAGAAGTCTGATTGAGAAAGTTAAGAAGATGGATCAGAAAGTACTCAAGAAATGGCTAGGGTTTAAGACTGAGAAAGATATGGAGAAGATGGCGTTTGAGGCTAGAGAAGCACAAGTGTCAGTAAATCGGGATATCGAGAAAAGTATAGATGAATTAACGAAGTTGATTGAAGAAGATGCTGGAGATTCGCTGTACTTCGACTGGTTCTACTCGTCAAATGGAAGATATATGTTGGATAGTAATACAGTAAATCCACAGACAGATAAACAGCTACATAGATGGTTGATTACACCAGCTAAACATAAGATGGAATATGTGGTTAAAGATGGTAGATTTACAGTAGATGGTAAAGATATGACTAAGATGGTTAGATATGCAGTAGCACAAGCGTTTGGATTTGCGGTAGATAAAAAGAGTACAGCAGATATAAATGTGTTTGCAGATAAGATGCTAGCAATGACAGATGAGCAGATAAATGAACTAGAGCATGAAGTATTTGCAGAAGGTAAAGCGTTTGAGCTAGATGGAATGGAGATAGAGCCTGAGCATGTAGGACATATGTTACAAGGGATTGATTTCCTACGTAAGGCAAAGACAGGTAAGTTTAGCAGTAATCTAAGTGCAGAGTTCGATGCGGTTACAAGTGGATTCGGATTGAAGTTGCTACAAATGCCGATACTCGGAGATATGTGGAAATGGTTGAACAAGGTTGGAGTATTCCAATCTAAGCAAATGGGAAGTTACCTGAGTATGAATGATGTACTGACATCTAAAGGGTTCTACGGCGGAGATGCTAACTTCTACGATAGTTACCAGTCACTCGCTGTGGATGCTAAGATCGATCCGACTACGATAAGTCAGAATGAGTCGATATACAAAGGTAAGGTACAAGTAGATAAAGTGTATGCGATGATTGAAAGTGTACTACCTAAGTTGGATGAAGGTGGAGTGGTAAGTAAGATGCTAAGGGATCTGTTCAAAGATCCGTTCATGACGTTTAACTACTCAGCTGGGATAAAGTCGATTAGAGGTTCGCTATCGAATGTAATGATGAATAAGATAGTGGATGGAATAGTAGCAGGTAAAGATGGATATACAGAGGTAGGTGAGAAACTAGCTAAATATGCTGGAGTAGATCTAGATGTGTTAGTGGATAAACTGAGAACTGAACCTGTGGATCGAATAAAAGTGGGTGATAGCAACTTGGAGATGGTACTACTAAAGACGTTAGATAGTAGCTACGGAGCTAAAGTTGAAGAGATAATGACAAACAACTTCGGTGAGTTTATGAAAGCACATAAGGCTATCAACGGAGCGTTTAAAGCGATGTTCGAAGTGTTTAACGTTAAGTATAAGCAAGAGATTGCGAAGGTGCCTACAGGTAAGCTGACGTTGGAGAAAAAGCTAGAGATAATAGATAAATTGAGAGAGCAGTTCCCAGTGATTAAAGGACCGCTAAGTCAAGGTATAGAAGACGGAATAGCGATATACGGACAAGGATCAGTAACTCCAAGTGTAGAAGAACAAAGACAGTCACCTGCACAGACATATATAATGACAAAAGATGGCAAGGTAACTACAAGTAAGGCTAGATACATGCTTAAGCAGTTTGAAGCTGCGGTAAGTGCTGGATCGGTAGTGCCGATACACTACGTGGATGGGGCGTTGATGGCTCAACTGCTAGGTAAAGGAAGTGCGATAACTGCAATTCACGATGCGATAATACCACCACTAGATATGGCTGAAGACACGATTAAGAAGTATAATGAGAGTATGATCAAAGTAGCTAGAGAGTTTAGCCTAGTTGAAGAGATTGACAGTATGCTGAATAGAGCGGACTTAAGTGAAGAAGACTTGAAAGAGTTGGATAAAGTAAAGGTGAGTGTAATGGTAGAAGGTGAAGACGGTAAGAGTAAAGCAGTGGATCTAGGCGTTGGAGCAAATCTAACAAGAGCTAGAAATGAGTTTAGAATATTGAGAGATAAGGTGGTTGAAGCTAGAAGCGAGCTGTTCAACACGATGGATACAGAAGGTGTGACAGTTGGACATATGGCAGCGGTACCTGGAAGTATGTGGAGCAGTAAAGCGGAGCCTAAGCAAGAAATGGATAAAATGGCTAAATTAAAACAGGAAGCACAAGATGCTATGCCTGACGAAGGATGTTAATGAATTGCCCAAATATATTAGTAACATATAAAGAGTGGGTGGCTAAGCAAAAAGCTGAAGGTCACTCACAAGAAGAATTGGATAAGGTGTGGTTAGACACCTTGTTCAGCAAGAGAAATGGAAATAGATTAGAGTTGCTCAAGAAGATAACAGATTCAAAAGGAAATGAAGAATACTCGAATGTGGTAGCTGTGCAGTATAACGGAGCAGAGAAGTCTAGCTCAGTGAGGTTACTAGATGTGAAACCACTAGAGAATGGTAGGTTTCAAGTGTTCGTGGAGAATGGCTCGTACGAATTTGAAGAGGGTAAAGTAAAGAGTGAAAAGACATATAAAGGTCAGTACATAGTAATGCCTGCAATGAGCTTGACGAAAGGATATGAGCTGGATAGCGTTACTACGCTTGGAAGTAAAGCAGATGACAGTAAGATAGACTGGAGCAAGTTTAACAGGATTGAGAATACGATACATGGTAATGTAGGTAAGATGCAAGAGTTGCTAGAAGAACTGCATAAGCTGGGTGGAGAGAAAGAAAGTACAGAACATCTAGAGTATCTGAAGGATTTGATAGGTAAGATGAATCCGAGGTTCTTCAAGAAGATGAAGACGTATATAGATGAGAAAGCAAGTAGATCACATGGTATACTTTCAATAGATGATAAATATGAGACTGGAAGAGTTGCGTTGTGGATATCTAAAGCAGATAAGCTTGCAGGTAATCAACAAAGTGAAGCTGAAGTGTATACACATGAGGTGGTACATAGCTACGTAGCATTTGCATTAGAGGCAGCTAGATCTGGAAATGTAGAGGCTAGAGCGCTGCTGAGAGAGCTGGAATATGCGATGAAGGTAGCTAGAGAAAATATGACATGGAAAGATTTCAGACCTGACGTAAGCATAGATGCAGATTTAGAAAAGAAAAATGCTGAAGCGATGTATAAATATATATTCAATAGCGAGAATGCAGAAGATGAGTTCGTAGCACATGTACTAACGAATCCGAAAGTGATGGAAAGAGCTAAGGAAATAATGCTCAAGGATAAAGTAGGTAAATCGCTGTGGGAAAGAGTGAAGGATATATTTAGTACACTGCTAGATCTGGTATCAGGTAACTACGAGTTTAACGATAGAAAGAAAAATGTGTATGATATGACGATGGATCTGACGTTTAGGCTGGCTGAGTATAACACGAAAGCGTTGAGAGAAGCTAAGAGCAGAGAGAGTCTAGGTGAGATAATCACAAAGGCAATAAATGGAATGGATGCACAACTAGGTGACAAGCTTGAGGAGTTTGCAGATAAGTGGATGCCAAAAGGAAGTATACCGCCTAAACCGAGTAACAAGATTGCACAAGCGAAGTGGTATGGAGAAGTGCTGACTAAGATGGTATTGAATCCGACGTATAGAAAGCAGCTAAGTAAGTGGGCATATGCGTTTGGAATGAGTCCAGAAGGTACAATACAGACGATAATGAGAGACTTCACAGAGCAAGATGCGTTGAGTAAGTCAATGGATTGGGTTGCATTGCAGTCGGATAGAATAGATGGAGCTAAGATGAGTCTGATAGCTGCCACAAGTGAAGCGGTTACAGCTGGATTCAAGAAGACGTTGAGCAAGGAAAGTAGAAAGGCACTAACGAGAGTGGTGGTAGATACGGACCTAGAGAGTATATATGATAGATATAAGAATGCTGAGCTGAGAAAGATGCTGACAGATGATGCAGAGTTGGAGAAAAGAATAGGGAGAGCTAAGCATAGATTAGAGGAACTAGATCCGAAGTGGTACAACTGGTATGCATTCCAAGCAAATGGCTTGGGTAGGTATCTAGCAACAGGTGAAGCACATATAGCACAGAACTTCAGTGCGATGAATATAGCTAGAGGATTACTTACGGCTGAGTATAGAAGTCCGAGTAAGGAGTTGGTGCAGACGATAGATGAGGTAGCTACGTTAGTAGCGTTGCAGTATACAGCTAAGGTGGATAAAGCGAATGTAGCACAATTGCTGCTAGAAGATAGAAAGGGTGTATCGAATGTAATTGCGATAACTAAGAATCTGAAGGCTGAGGCAAGTAAGACGGTGTTTAAAGATGGATCTACACATATGATGAAAGGATACAGTAAAGAAGTATTCGATGATAGAATCACGATGGAAGTAGATACGATAGCGAATAAAGATGAGATGGCTAAGCGAGGGTTTAAGCTGGTTAAAGTGCTGAAGAAGCATTCAGGTGATACAAGTGGGATGGAGTTCGGTATGTATGTATCGAATATGTTTGGGACAAATGAGTTCTACAGAACATCTACGAGATTAACTAAGTTGCAAAGTAAAGGAACTAGCTTGAAAGAGTTAGCGTATGCAGCTGAAGGTATGTATGCTGGAGTTAAACATAAGACGAATAAGTTGAAGTTGGATAGAACTAGAACAGAGATGATTACTAAGGCGATTGCAGGTACACTAGATGTAGGAGCGATTGAATATGGGTTAGCTCCGATACTGAATGAAGATGGAGCGGTAGTAGATTACAGGTATGTGATCAACAAGAGTGCTAAAGAGGATTACCTAGGTATGGAATCAGATGTAGCTACGATACTAGGTAGAACAAAAGGGCATACGTTTGACAAGCATGAATCGGTACAGCATAACGAGAAAGTGCTGGAGATAATCAAGAAAGATGCTGAAGAGAACTACGTGCCTGGAATGACTACAGGTAAGAACGATGAGATATATGTGTTGATAAGTCCGGACAGTACAGATGAGAAGATCAAAGATCTGTGGGATATACTACCGAAGAGCTTCAAAGAAGAAGCGATGAATAACAAAGAGAAAGGTTTGCCAGTAAGACGAGATCTGATGAACGTGTACTTCGGGTATAGACATCTGAGTTTGGTAGATTTCCCAGGGTTGAGTAAGATAACACCTACGATGATCAAGAGTCTGATTAAGATAGCTGAAACGTTGTGGATGGAGTTTATCAAGATAAGTAAAGTGGATGTACTGATCAAGATGCCGTTCGTAATGGTAGGTAACATAGTGAGTAACTTCATGTACGCAGTAATGACAGGATCGAATCCAGCGGATTTGCTGAAGATGTATATAACGAGTACGAGAGATGTTAGAGACTACCTAAGAAAACATAAAGAGCTGGTAAGGTTGCAAGTGGCTAGAGATACTGGAAATAGTAGGAAACTAGATATAGGGAAGATTGCACAACTTGAGAGAGAGCTTGCAAATAATCCGGTACATGAGCTGTATCAGCTGGGTATATACCAAGCGATAGTGGAAGATGTGAATACGGATGAGTTTACGAGTACGAATAAGTTGAAGCAGATGTATAAAGATAAGACAGAGGGAGTACCTAAGATAATCAAAGATGGTATGAACTGGATGTATCTGACTGAAGAGACACAGTATTACAAGTTTATGACCGAAGTATTGCAGATGAGTGACTTGGTAGCTAGAGATATAGAGAATAGAAAGTTGAAGGCGATGAGAGATAAACAGCTGAGTGGTGGAATGAAGCTGCCTAGATGGTTCCTCAAGGACTTTCCAGGAGATGAGAAACGTAAGTTGACTGGAGATGAACTGAAAGAGTTTAAGAAGAGAAGTGACGAGATGAGGCTGGATACGGTGCTGAATGCGTTTATCAACTATAACAAGCCATCAGGGTCACTAGAAGAGTATCTGAATAGAGTTGGATTGGTGATGTTTACGAAGTATGCGAAGAGAATACAAAGAGTGATAAGTACGACAGGGACTAAGTACCCGATTAAGTCGCTGCTGGTGTTGTTGGGGCAAGAGTTTGTGATGGATGTAGAGACAATTCAGGATCAATCAGTGTTCACACGTAGTTGGTATAATATGGGTATAAGTGAGCATGACTTGGTTCCAGGTAAAGCGCTGTGGGATTACGTGATGGAAGTGTTTACACCTCCAGTGTTTCAAGGTTCAACCTACAAATTACTGTAGGGTTGAGCGTACCTTGGTAATGATGTAAGATATACCGAAGACGGTAGTAACTAGCAGAACTAGAACAAGTATGTAGTAGTAGAGAACACATAGGATGATGAGGATTAAGAGTATGAGTGCTAGACAAAATGTCTTAAGTATGATCATAGCGATCCTTGATGTGGCGAGTAGCTGACTCGAGTTTGGATTGGATGGTAGGTTTGCTGTCTTCCAGCTTGGAGACGGCTGACGTTACGAAATGTTCAGTGAGGCCTAAGATGGCTTTGATGAATGAGAAGATAGTAGATATCATGCCGGCCACTTAGGTGGGCAGATAAATAAGTAGATAGATATAATAGCACTTGCTATAGTACCGATTACGAGTGAGCCGTAGGTTCCGGAGAATACGGTAGTGATAATGAAAAGGCATATGGCGTCCATGGTGGCATCAGCATAACGTGCCTTTTCATACTTCCATTTGATGACCATTAGATTAAAAGCGATGGCTATCCCTGCTAATAGAAATTCCAAAATAAATCCTTAAATTAGTGTTAAAAATGTTTGAATCCCCCAAGTGGAGGAGGATTCGTCACGCCTGCTGTAAACGTGTATCAAGCAGGGCTTGTAGGTTAACTTCAGGACCAACAAAATCTGCTGGTTTTAGAAGTTTGCCAAAGGAGTCTTTAGGCATTGCTAGCTTTTGAAGGTTAGCATTCATAACGATTGAGACAGCTTCTGAGGCTTGCTTAGGAGTTAGTCCGAGTTTGAACATTGATCCGAAAGCGAAGACGATAGCGTCACAGGCTTTGTCAAGTCTGTCAACGTCAGGGATACTGTAGTACCCGTCAGAAGCAAGACCGACGATAAATCTAGCTAGATCACTAGGTGTTGGGTTTGGACCGCAAACAGCGTCAGGGTCGTTAATACACTCTGCTAGATACTCTAGGTCTGTATGGCCTTCAAGAGCTTCTTCAACCTGGAATGAAGACTCTAAGAAGTCGTCGTACGGTTGGTCAAGGAGGCCAGCTTGCTTGTTGAAGTCGAAGATTTGATCTACGAATGTGGTCACTTGATGGCCTTACGGATATCGATAACAGCTAGAGAGATGAAAGCGATGATACCGTGGTAGATCGTCTGAACTTCAGTCATAGGTATGAAGAAGCCAGTGATTAAAGATACCATAGACCACCAGAACATGATGTGCCAGAAGTTGGCGCTTAAGAACTCTAAGGCTTTCATCTAGTTAGCTCCATGAGGACTCTCAAAGTGTGAGCATCGTCGATCGATATAGGCTGTTTAGACTTGAGTAAGCTGTCTAAGAACTTAGAAGTAAGTAACTCAAGCTTGGTGTTAATAGATACTACAGGAGTAGAATCTAGGTCAGTAGTTGGGGTTTCGTCCTGGTCGTGAGCTAGCTGGTTTAAAGCTGACTCTAGGTCGTCCAGGAAGTCGTAAATGTTTAGTTGGTGCAAGAAAGGTCCTTCATAGCGTTGGCTAGGTGTTGGATCTCTGACTGAGCGTGGGCATCACAACGAAGCTTGAATAAGTTTGCGAGTTGTGAGGGTTGCCACGCTGACCAGACAGTAGTCATCATAGATTGGGGAATACAACGTCTAGCCTCTTCAGGCTTGATAGATGAAGAGATAGCGGTGTTGTAGTGGTTAATAGAGGCCTGCGTGAGTTGGTCAGTGGTAAGGTCTAAGGTGATGTGGTGGCCTTCAGGAGTAGTGAAAGTGAAGGTTGACACGACGTTAGAAAGTTTAGGTGAGTTGTAGAACTCGAACGGTAAACGGTTGCCAGAGACATAACGACGCGATAGCTCCTGCCAAGATGCTCTGTGGCGCATGAACTGGCGAGCTGTAGCTAGATCGATGTCGGTCTTGAAGACATGGAAGTACTGAGCTATGAGCTGGCATTCAGTAGGAGTATTGAAGAAGACTGGAAGGTCGGCGTCAGTTCCGATACATGCGATGAGGGCACGTAGGTTGGTCAGGAGGTAGCCTCCGTGGACGATCTCGCCGTACTTGAATACGGGAGAAGCTAGGTGAAGTTTGTCAGCCCAAGGTCGGTACTTGGAGTCACGCATGTCTAAAAGGACTGGAACAAACTCGTAGCTAGACGACGGAAGGCCAGCAGCTTCAGCTGATAGGCGGTCGTAGAGTGAGATTGATCCGAGGGCTTTAGGGTTAGCGTAGCAGACAGAAGCAACTGCAGTGATAGCTGCGATACGAGAGTCTCTAGAGGTGTTAGCTGTAGAGAAGTCGTAGAGCGAGACTGAAGATGATGGAGTCTGCTGAGTAGTGACAGGGGTTGACATAGATGTGGGAATAGAAACGTGGGTCAAGGTGGGCCTTTACTTGGTAAAGAGAGTCTCTGCCCACTCTGAGAGGGGAGAACGTACTACTTTACGTAGGTTGATGGCGAATGTCTTGATTAGGGTTTGCGGTTTAGAGCAAGCGTCTAATAGGACTGATAAGCCGTTGTTGAATTTGGTTACAAATTTGTTGTCGATTTGGTTTTGAGAACCGATGATGATGACTTTACAGCCAGTACCAAAGCGAGTTAGCATCTTCTGGAGAGATGCGTTGGATTGCCCTTGGACTTCATCGATGATTGCGATGCAGTTGGTGAATGTACGACCACGCATACCTAGACCAGTCATAAACTGGATACGGTATTTAGAGATGATACGTTCGGTCTCTTCAGAGATTGCTGACTCTAGTTCAGCACCTTTGAGTTTGGAATCGCTGAATTTCTTGCGAGCAATGTACTCGATGGCGTCTTTGATCGGATGGTAGTAGACTGCGAATTTCTCTTCGAGGCCAGGTAAGAATCCAACTTCTTCAACTTGATCTACGTCGTTGATCGATGCACGGATGTAGATGATTGATTCGTAGGGATTGTTACGGTTGATTAAGGCCATAGCGTTAGAGAGTGATACGAGAGTTTTACCAGATCCGGCTTTAGCTTCACAAAGGACTACGTCGATAGATGTGTCTTGGATAGCACGTGAGAGGAAGAGTTGTTCGTTGTTAGCGGGTGTTACTGCTTGCTTACGAAGCTCAGTCTCAGAGACTTTACCGAGGACATCGATGTTGCCATTGTAGATGTTAGCTAGCTTGTGCTGAGCTGAATCTGGGCAAGTAAAGATGTAGTTGTAGTTCTCAGGTTTGTGATCTGGATCGATGGTGAGGATCGGCTTGTTGTGGACGTTGGAGAAAGTGTCAAAGTCTAAAGAGATTGTTTTAACAAATTCGTACTCAGTTCGCTCTACCTCTTTGAAGTCGGAGGTAGGTAGGCCTTCAGCTTCAGCTCTAGTTCGACACATAACGTCGATAGAGTAGAAGGTGGTGTCACCAAAGATGTTGGAGTATTGCTTCGCTATCTCGATGATCTTACGATCGTTGATGATAGATGGTGAAGTATCGGAGTAGTTTGGGTAAGTTGACGATGAAGCCAATTGGATTGGGGTGTTGTCAACTAGGAAACTAGCGATGGTTAAGTCTTCGACGTGAGTGATAGGTTGCTTGGTAGCACGAGCTAGGATACGTCCGAACTCGCGAGCTTGGAAACCGATCTCGCCGATAACCGACTTTTTGGAATCTAGTTCATCAACAACAGTTTCAGGAATGACGATGGTTACGTCAGGTCCGAAAGTGAATACGTTAGTAGCGTTGTTGAGAATAACGTTAGTGTCTAAGACGTAGTACTGCATTAGCAAGCCTTTGGTTTTCTACCTCTTCTGGCAGGGATAGTTGTTGGTTCACTAGAAGGAACTTCTAGGTGAGTACCTCCAGATCTAGACTCGAATCTAGTTAGGACTTCGTCTTTACCCATCCAGTAGTCTTTACCGTCGATAACCTTCTTGATCTCCGTTGGAGTTAAGAAGCCTCCGTAGAGTGAGGTGAAAGATTTGTTGAGGTTAGCATCAACGAACTCTTGGTGGGCTTTAAGCTCGTGACCTTTACCAGCTAAACCTCCGCTGTAGTTGTGGATCATAAAAGCAGTATGGTCAGCAACTTCAAGCTCTTGACAAGCTAAAGTGATGATAGTTCCAGCTGAAGCTACAGTACCAGAAATTTGAGCAATGGTTTTAGCTTTAGTGTTTTTCAATGCATCAACTAGCATTAGAGCTGAATCTAAGATACCGCCGTAAGTGTTGATAACTAAGGTGAATACCTCAGCAGGTGATGCAGTTTTCAACTTGAAGCATAGTTCGTTGTAGCAGCTAGGCTCTTCGATGTTGTCAGTTAGGTAGGCTGTAGTGTGGTTCTTGTCAGATATGATAGGAACGTAGTTTTCCCATACGCTGTCAGAGCTAGGTTGTAGAAGTTTTTTAATGTCCATTGGGGTCCTTTTGGAGGCGAGATAGTTCACGTTGGGCAAACCAGATGATCTTGTTAAGATCACGGATAGCGTCGCTGTGGTGTGGGTCGTTAAGACGATAGACAGCCTTGAAGATGTTGCCTTGAGCGAAGTTCATAGATTTGAGCTCGATAAGGTCTTGCAAGGTTGAAACTGATGAAGGTACTGCGTAGTAGTCAGTAGTACCACCGTTGTTGGTTGAAGTCTTGAAGATTTCAGAGTCTGGTAGGTATTGACCTGTAGACTCGAAAGAAGCTTTACGAGCTTCGTAGATGTGGTCTAAGTGGTTGCTCATGATCTAACCTTCACAACTCGAACAAACTGACTTGTCAACTTTGTAGGTTGACTCTTCGTTCAGGCTGTGTACGTAGTATAGGCTGTGGATCCAAGGGTCTTTGAACGCTTTGTCGTGGAGACGAGCGATCTCTTCCTCAGGCTCTTCAGCTTGGAAGAATAGGTTAACAGATTGGCCTTGACCACCTCCACCTTCAGACATGATACGTTGGCGGTGAGAAGCTAGAAGTAGGACTGAGTCTTGGTTGATCTCGAATGCGGTCTTGAAGACCTCTTTCTCGTCAGCTGTGAGCCAGTCTTCGCCTTGAACAGAGCCTTGGGCTTTGTTGATGCGATCCATAACCTCTTCAGAGTATTGACCACGAGCCTTCATGATTGGAAGGAGTGTTGGGTTGATACGATAAACGATACCACCAGCAGTGTCCTGCTCGTAAACGTTGGCGTAGGTAGGGTTGATACCTTCAGATACTCCGCCTTGGATGATAGCTGTGGATTTGGTGGGTGGGAGAGCTAGACGATGAGTAAAGCGCTCGCCGTAACCGATAAGCCATTCAGGTTCACCGACTTCACGAGCTAGAAGTTTAGAGGCTGCAAGAGTCTCACGATCTAGGTGTTTGGTGATAGTTTGGTTGAACATGATTGATGGAAGTGATCCGAAAGGCCACATCTGCTGTTGGAAGTAGGTTGATAGACCTAGCATACCTAAGCCGATAGCTCGAGATTTCTCGGTGAAAGCTGCGATGTTCTCGAAGCCTTCCTCGCGTTTAGCTTTAATGAGCATGTCAGAGATGACAGCGTCAAGGAAGATGGTAGCGATCTGAACTGCGTAGGTGTCTTTCCACTCGTCGTACTTGGCTACGTTCATAGATGAAAGGACGCAAGTGAATGAGTGGTGCTCGTCGTTGAAGAGAGCGATCTCAGCGCAGAGGTTAGAGTGTTTAACGAAGAGTCCACGGTCTTGGTAGACTTTAGGTCTGTTGCGGTTGACTTTGTCCAAGAAGAAAAAGTAACCTTTGCCTTTGACCATCTTAACGCGGAGCATCTTCTTCCAGATTTCGTCAGCACGTTCAGGATCACGAGCGAATAGATCTTCGTACTCGTCAGTGATGTTCCAGCCGATGTTCCAGCCAGTGTCGTCAGCTATGAGCTGTTCAGCGAGTTCGTCGAAGTCGGGATGCATTGGGTTGAGGTATTGACCTACAGAACCACGGCGAGTGCCCTGCTTGACGTCACGCATGTCTTGGACGATGCCTGAGGCTGGCTGCATGATACCTGAAGCTTTGCCGCCTTTAGAGACAGCAGAGCCACGTGAACGGATAGGGTCTAAGCACCAAGAAGTGCCGTAACCACGTTGAGTTAGTTGGGCGATCTCCATACGTGAGCGATAGAAGCTACGGATAGAATCACCTAAGTGGGTACCTGAACAAGAGATAGGATGACCACGTTCGTTACCCATGTTCGTTAGGACTGGGGTTGAAGGTGATAGCCAGCCTTTCCAAGTGATATCAAAGAAGGCTTCAAACCAAGATGAGTAGCCTAGATATGAGGGGATTTGGAAAGTAGTGAGTTCAGCTGCACGCTTGGCGATACGAGTGTACATGTCTTTAGGAGTTTCAGCAACATCTAGGTATGACTGTTCAGAGATGAGCTGATAGCCTGCTGTAGATAGCCAAGATGGGGCAAGGTTGTCCGATTGGAGTTGCTTGCGTTTGTGCGAGAGTTGTTCGTATTTATTCATAGGTTGATCCTAAGTGTGGAGATCTAGAGAAGTTTTCAGTCTTCCAAGAACGTCTGTACTGAGAAGTACCTGATACGAAGAAGTCGTGCATCTTGATGCCAGTAGAGCCTTTGTAGAACCAACTAGCGATAGGGTTTTTGTCGATCTCGAAGATTGGTGCGTAGCCTAAAAGGGTTAGAGCTTCGTTAGCTCTAGAGCGGATAAAGGCTTTGAGCTGAGCGGCTGTGATGCCGTTGATACTAGCTTCGTCCTGGAAGGTGTAGTCGATAACAGCGTCTTCGTGGGAGATGATCTCGTTGAGGACTTGCAAGATGTTGGCATTAAGGGTTGGAAGGTCTACCTTGTTAGTGTTGGTAGAACGGTCTTCAGCTAGGTAAGTTTGGAATAAGTAGCCTGCAAATCTGCCGTGAAGCTGTTCGTCTTGGGTTACAAAGTTAACGCCAGTTACAGTGTTGGGAACTAGATTGTAGCCGTTAGCACGATAGGATTTGAGCATTGCGAAGTTACTGAATAGTAGGACTTGCTCTACAAAAGCGACAGTGGCTAGGGATAGAGGTTTGTCAGCCGAGAGGTCTGAGAAGATACGCTTGAGGAACTGCAGCTTGTCGCGAAGAACGGTGATAGTTTGCTGGTTCTTAGCTATGGTCTCAGGCTCGATGTTGAGGACGTCAGACATCTTCTGGTAGAAGAAAGCGTGAACGGATTTCTCCATACGAGCGATCTCGGTACAGCAGCCTTCGATTTCCGAGTGGGGGAACCACGAAGAGATCTGCTCCCAGACTTTACCAACGTCTTGCTCGATTTCAACGAAGAGTTGGAGAGTAACTTGAGAGAGATTTAGCTGGCTAGGTGACATGGTAACACGGAAGTCGTTGACGTCGTTCTCAACTGGGATCTCTTTAGCGGTCCAGGTAACGTCCTGCTGAAGTTCCATGATAGCCTTAGCCTCTGGATATAGGTACTTGCCGAATAGAGGATTTGGAGTTTCGATTGGTAATAGGGTCATAGGTGTCCTAGAGTGGAGTGATAGTGATCTCGACACGAGGGTCGAGTTTGTCCTGAGAGATGACCTCCCAAGATGATGATAGGTGAAAGTTAACGTTGTCGTTCGTTAGGGCGCCTGACTCGATGAGGCCGTCTAAGGTGAACTTCTCGATTAGGGCGATGATGTTTGATGGGTCGCATACAGTGGATTTGTAGTAAAGTTTGTAGTGGGTTTTGAACGTCGTTAACTTTGGAAAGTTTAAAGATTGGTTAGCAACTAGCTCGTGGTAGTCACGCTTGATCTTAGCCTTGATGTGGAAATGTGCGTTACCGATACCAGTTCATACCAACTAAGGTAGTAACTGACTTTGTCTTACTGGTTGTAGTATAGTAAATAGGTAGTGTAAGTGTAAATTGTGAAATGAAAAGGTTCCTCCTTTCAAATATATCTGGCATAAATACCACATGTTTGTAACCTTGATCCCCTAGCAGTTGCTGCTAGATTGCCTTGGTTATGATTGTTGGCTTTTGCCCATTCAGCAATACATACACTCTCATGGAGTAATGTACCTGTAGCGTAACAATATATATTAGCTGCTTTATAGTTAGGATGATTATCCCCTATTCTAGTCTTAGTCAGCTCTGCTAATTGCACTAAATTAGTGGGTATTTTTCCGAGTTTGGCATTGCGCATTTTCGCTATAGCAGTTTCACTATAACAGTTAGCCTTACCTTTATTCCATGGGATAGTTAAGTAAGTACCTAATCCGCCGGCAGTGCAATTGTAACCTTTACTGTAAGTATTATAGAAGTATATCCAGTACTTTTCAAATGAATCTAAAAAATAGTGTGGTACATTATCAACTATAACCTCTATAGTAAAATTAGTTTCACCATACTTGCGTATGCTTCTACCTATTGCGCTACCTTTGCCTTGCTTAGCGTGATTAATGTGTTGTTTCCATCTAGTAGAAACACCTTGAGTTGTTTGTCCAATGTAAGCATGTTTGGTTACATTATTAGTAATTTTATATATTAGTCCTGTTTTCATACAGAAGTATACAGCATGTAATATTAAAAGTAACTTAAATCAGTTACGGAAGAAGTTCATCCCAACAAAGTGGGTGGTCTTGCCGTTGGTCCAATAGATCGGGAGACTAAGTGTTAATGGTGATTGAGACAAAAAAAAAAGTCCTTAAGAAGAATTGGTGGCGTACTGCCAGTGGTAGCCTTTAGCGGTTATTCGTGAATTATTACAAGCTAAAGTAATATTACCTGCACATTTAAGACCTACGTGAGTAGCAGCGAGTCTTGCACTTGCAAAAGTTAAAGCTAGCTCTACGCAATAAACAGCTCTGTATTGGTTCTTGATTTTAGAATCAATAGCCTCTGTGCGTTTCCAAGCAGTGCTCTTAGGTTTAGACATTCTGACTTTAGACTCTGCGGTATGAGTTCTTCCAGTCATAGGAGGTTTAGCACCACCAATAGAAATATTCCAACCGATATGAGAAGTAGGTCTGAAGTATTCCTCCAGTTGCATGCAACCTTCATAAGGTCCAGTAAATATAGATTCCCAAATAATAGAATCACCATATAAATTAATAGCATTGCTTAGATGTGGGGTATCCGTCTTACCGTTTGCAGCATTATGTCGGTGAACACTCCAACGAGTTTGTAGGTTAGTGGCTATACCTATGTAACCCTCCAACTTTGGGTTGGTGTGATTAGGTAGGTGTATCCAATATACATGACCAGTTTTCATCAGTCTCCTTTATAGTAAAAATTGATTATACCACAAGGAGGATTAAACTATGCTTAGTTTTGTACTGCGTCTTTAAAAGCTTTAGATGGTCTAAATTTAGGAGCATGAGTTTCGTTAGCTCTAACAAAATTTACGAATTTACCGAATGCAGGGATTGCAACTTCGTCACCAGCAGCGATGTGGTCAGTGATAGTTTGGAAGATGTGTCTTAAGGCACTGTCGATTTGAGACTTAGATGTGTTAGCGAATGCTTCGTGAAGCATGATTTCAGAAGTTAAAGTAGGTAAGTTGATTCTTGCCATGGGATTGTCCTTTGTGGGTAGATTGGTGTGCGTAGGCACTAGAGAGCTCATGAGGGAATGAGCTCTAAGTGGCTACAGGGCGAATTCGTCGACAGATGCTTGGATAGTTGCAAGCTTAGTGATGTAGTCTTGCAAGTTAAACATAGTAACGTCTAAAGAATCTGGGTCGTCCTCAACAAGAGTTCTAGCTGGGAACTTAGTAGATCTGAAATGAACAACACGCTTGTTAGCTTTAGCTTCTAAGAAGATGGCTTGATCAACTTCAGCTAAGAATCCACCACGTTTAGCGAAATCGCCTTTACCAACTAAGTTGTACTTAGCTGTGTCTTGGTCGTAGATTGCATGAGAGATGATAACTACGTTCATGTCACTAGCTATAAGTGTGTTTTGAACGTAAGCTGTAAGTGCGTTTACTTCAGTAGATAAGTTTGAGTATACGTTAAAACCTGTGTATTTCTTCTGACAGTTGTCTAGGATAGTATCGAAGATTTTAGAAACAGAGTCGAATACGATAGTTTTAGGGTAATGACCAAATTTGTCTTTGTAAGCAATGATCTTAGCATTAACAATGTCGATTAGTTCAGAGATAGTTGAGAAGGTATCAATCATAACGTGAGGTACTGCAAATGAGTATTTCTTACCGTCGTGAGATACAACTAAGGCGTCTTTAAGAGGTTTAGTAAGAGTGGTCTTACCAGAGTTAGCTTCAGCTGAGATTAAAAGTTTAACAGATATGGGAAGCTCCTTGAGGTGGGATAGAGTGCTAGGCACTAGAGAACCTACAAGAGTAGGCTCGAAGTGGCTAGATGAGGTAGTCAGGGTGGTGGGATTGAAGGTAGGTGAGTTGGTTAGGATCTAGAGAATCACACTCAGAGATACGGCAATGTAAACCAGCAGCAGAAAAATGACAGTCAGGGCAAGATAAAGTGCAGTCGAAGATGTAGCCTCTGTGGTCACTGCGGCTAAAGAAGAATAGGTCAGGCTTGGTAGATGCTAGATTTAGGGCTTGGTTGAATTGGTGGGTGGTCATAGGAAGCGCTCAGGGTAAGCGATTTCAACTGCACGTTGGAGGTCAGCTGAGGTGAAGTGCTGAGCGTTGTGGTAGAAACCTTCAGATTCGATTTGGCGAGTTAGAAGGTCAGTAGGTGCAACGTGAAGAGAGATAACGTGACGTTCACCAAAGCAAGCTGCAGCGTGGTCAGAGCGGATACAGAGATAAGGCTGGATGAGCGGGGCGATTAAGCGAGCAGCTTCAGCGATTGAAGGACGTTCACCAGAGAGGGTGAGGTTTAAGCGCTCGTACTTAGTGGATTGGAAAGGTCGATGGATGTCTAAAGTCATAGGGCGATCTCTGGATGTTGAGCATAGATAGGCATAGCAGATATGAGAGAGCTAGATGAGCGAGTGTTGGTAAGCATACGCTTAGATTCGTGAGCGTAGATCTTAGCTTGAGTTTGAGTGCTGTTGATCTCGCGAATGGTGCCTAGCTCTAGATATACGGTGCCTTGACCGCCTGTGGTAAAGATGATAGTGTCACCTACGTTAAGTTGGATTCCAAGTTTGTCAGTCATATAGAGTACTCCGGATAGTTAAGTTTGTAGTTGTGGTATTTGTGGGTTGAATCAGCAGTGCCGGTATCGGTGTAGAACTGCTTAGCGAGTTTAGAAGGCATGTAATAGAACTTGACGATGTTGCCGTAGTCAGAGATGGCAACAACTAGAGGAATTGTCCCTCCGATAGGTAATTGAAAGCTTTCAATGACTTCGATAACACAAAGGTTGCCAGATTTGCGGCCGTCTTTGGTGTAGAGGATGTCGTTGGGTTTGAGAGAAGATAAAGTGTTCAAAGGAATGCCTCAGGAAAATGAAGATGGTAGTCGGTTAAAGCGTATTTAGGTGTGTAGTAAGGAAGTAACTGTTCAAGTAGTGGTAAGTGATCGATAGCGATATCGCGGTAAGCATAAAAGCAAGTAGCTGCATCAGGATAACAATAGGCGATTAGAGAATAGAGGTTCGACCTAAAGTCGATATCAAAAGCATGAAGCAACTCAGGTGATGGAGTGTAGTCAAGAAAAGGCCAGATCATAAGAATGCCTCAGGGTAGGTGTCTAAGTAGTAAGAGAGTGGGTGAGCTTGGAAAGGATCTAGATATGGAAGAATAGCTCGAGCTTGGCTGAAAGTACAAGATAGCGAAATAGACAAAGCAGTAGCTGCGTCGTAGTCCTGGATATGCATATCTAGGATATCATCGAAGCGAGTAGTATCAACACCATCAGTAATTGAGGCTCTGTACTTGGCTTGGATAGCAGGAGATGAAAAGTTTTCAAGATCGTGTAAAAAACTCATAAGCAAGCCTCCGGATAGTGAGTTTGGATGTAGGTAACTAGCTGTGGGTTAGCTTCAGCGTAACACTCAAGGAAGTAAGATATAGATATACCACTACCACCGGCGTAGGTGATAACAAATCCGCCTGTGTATTGAGAAGATGGAAGTAGCTCAACGTCGGTATAGGTAAGGTTGCGGTGGTGGTCATAGAAGGTCATAGAAAGAACTCCGGGTATTTAGATAGGAAGACAGCATGGTTGAGAATAGGTTCGTCAGCGAGGACTTCGAAAGTGACTTTAGAATTGGGAAGTGTAAGGAAGTCAGGGTTAAAAAGCATCTCGATAGAGGTATCAGAAACGATAGAGATAAGAGATGGGTAGCTAGGTGAGCGGTAGTCGCCACCAATGAGGAAATAACCAGTAGCTAGGATACGACCAGATCTACGTACGGTACGCTTAACGAGCTGCATGGAGGAGCTGTGGGTAGTGGATTCGGAGGTAGGTAAGTGGGTGTGGGTGAGACAGAGCCTTGATATAAATGTGGGGAGGGATTGAAGTTGGGAGTACGTGAGATTGGTAGCGAGGGATAGGTGTCATACAAGGTACTCCGGATGGTTAGCTAGGATAGGTGTGAGGGATTGGCTGATGGTAGCTTTGCGGTTGATAGAGTCTAAAGTGATAGAGACAGCTAGATCACGAGGTAAGCTGTAAAGGTTAGTCAGCTTGCCAATAAACATAATGTAAGAGATAGACTGTGCTTGAAAAGCTAAGAATCTGTGAAGTTCAGACTCGGAGAGGGGTAAGTGCTTGATTCGTGGGCCTTGGAAAATCATAAGAAGTACTCCGGATAGGTAGATAAGATGTGAGCTTCGTAAGCTTTGAAGCGAGAGTAGGCTGCACAAAAACGACGTTGATAGTAGCGTTGCTGCTTGCGAGTAGTAGAGGCAGGTGGATGGGTAGCGTAAGAGTACCACTGGTCGATTTCAACATCTAGAAACCAGTACTTCCAATAGACCTCGTCAGAGATTGACTTTAGGACTTTGTGAGAGATCAAAGGAAGTACTCCGGGTATAGGTGGGATAGATAGCGAGCTAGAGGTGAAAGCATACGATCGAGGTTAGTTGTACATGAGAATAAGTAGAAGTCTTTGCTGATAAGATTGTGGAGAACCCAACGTTGGATTTCAAGAGGTTGCTCAGAGAGGTCGTCGACTACGAATGGGCCAGTGTGACCGTGAGGGACTGACTGAGAGAGTTTGCGAGAGATGAGCCTTGCCCCGAGCTTGTCAGCTAGGGCGTTGGCTGCGGTGGTTTTACCAGTGCCACGAGGGCTAATCACTAAGAGTTGTAAGGGCATCTAGGGTCTCCTGGATTTGAGTGAGGGTGGCGTTGTGAGGGAGTTCGTGCTTCGAGATGTTAGACCAGTCGGTGCCGATTTCGAGGTTAGCGCGGTTGTGAACGACTTGGTCGGGGAGGAAGTCTTGCTCCATGATAGGTATGAGAGTGTCGTTGAGCCACTTAACGATGGTGGCATCATCACGGACTACCATGTAGATGGCATCGTAGATAGATGAGGTGATCTGGATGTCAGAAGTGTAACCGGCTTTGTCGATTTCGACTTGGAGTTTGTGCATTGAAAGGAGAGTGAGGATTGACCAAAACTGGGCTGTGGCGTTGTGGAGGGTACGAATGTCGCGGTTAGCGTTGTCGGTCTTGATGTAGCAACCAAGTCCGAGGTGAAGCTTGCCGGTAGAGGTAGCGGTTGGAAGGACGTAGTTCTCACGATAGTGGGTGATGCCTGGGTACATGTCGTTGTGGTAAGCGTTGAAAATGGTTTCAGCTTCAGGTAGGGTGCACTTGATAGTGGCTGCGATCTTGGGAGGGAACGCGCCGTAAGAAGCACCAAAGGTAACGTTCTTGGATAAGTCGCGGTACTTCTTGATGTCGGTGTTGCCGGCGTCTAAGGCGACCTTGGCTGCGATGGCTAGTTCACGGTGAGGGAGAGGGCCTAGGATAGCTTCGAGTTGGCTCTTGAAGTAGGTGGCGGCGTGGAAGAGATGGCCGTCAAGAGTAGGATCGGTCTGGAGGATGATCTTGTTCTTGTCGTGGGTGAGGTTAGCGATAACACGGTCTTCAAGAGCTGAGTAGTCGATGCCTGCAACGATGAAGCCTGGAGGAGCTACGAAGCAGCGTTTGATAGGTTTGGAGAATCTAGACTTGGAGCTAGGTGTATTAAGCATGTTGGGGTTGGAAGACGTGAATCGGAAGGACTTGGCGCCGAAGAGCTTGTAAGAGCCGTGGAGTCGACCGTCTACAGTGTAGTTGTAGAATGCTTCGATGAAATTGTTACGGACAATAGCGGCGAAGGAGAAGTCGATGAGGGCTTGCAAGAGTTCGGTGAGAATGGGGTCGTTAGACTCCTTGAGGAGGCGTTCGAGTTGAGATCGGTCCCACTTGTCAGCTCCGGTGGTCTTGGAGATGCCTTCAGATTTGAGGTTGAGCATGGTGAAAAGCTCGCCCTTCTGGATTGGAGAAGATGGGTTGAAGGTTGGGTAGGCGATGGTGGGAGTGTTGATCTTGTCACGAGTCGACTTGTTACGCAGGTCGGCTTTGTGGTCGGCATAGAGCTGCATGGCTTCGGCAGTTTCGGATGGGCGTAGGGAGTTAGTGAGCAGACGCTGGAGGATAGGTCTAGATGCAGAGAGCTTCTGGATGTCACGAACTGACCACTTTGGAATGCCGGTAGGTAGGAGAGCGGTTGGGGTTGGTAGGCCTTGGGACTGGGAGTAGATGTGCATGAAGTAAGAGCGGTGCTCGACTTTAGAGGCGTTGAAAGGAACTAGGAAAGTAGAGGCAGGTTTGAGGCGAGACATCTGGAGGGCTTGGTACTCAGCGATCTGGCTGGAGTAGCGCTGCTGAAGGTAGGTCTGGATGTGGGTGTTGGCGGCGAGGGTGGTGTGAACTTCAGCGATGATCTGGTCGAGTTCGGTTTCGAGCTGTTCAACGCGGTTGAGGTCGATAGGAATGCCGGTGTTCATCAAGCGGATGGTGGTGGGTAGGAGGTGCTTGACTACGGAGTTGTAGAACTGGCCTTCAGGTGGATTGACAGAGGATGGAACTGGAGCGGGTAGGAGGTCGTGGGGTGAGTAGGTCATATAGCGAGCTCAGGGTGGAGATTGCGGAAGTCGTCAGCTAGGGCGGTAGAGATAGGTTCGAGTTCGTTAACAACTAAGCAGTCAGTGTAGCCTACGCGCTTCATGGGCTTGGTAGAGATACGAGTTTGCCAGTGGTTGGTAGCAGGATCACGGTGATAAGTACGAGCTTCAACGTTAACTAGGATAGACTTAGAGTTGACTTTGAGAACGGTGGCGAAGTGGTTGAGAGCGGCTTGTCCGTAGTTCTTGGTAAGGACACGATCACCAACTTTGATAGGTCGGCCTAAGAGGTCTAGCTGGAAGTTGTTAGAGTGGGCGGTAGATTTGAAGTTGGTCATGAGTGTCCTTAGATAAGTAGATGAGGGAATTGATCAGCGAGTTGATCGAAAGTGAGTAAGTCTGGAGAGATACGACGTTCAGGATGTTTAGAGGCAACAGCTTTAAGAATGTAACGATACTCTGGAACAGCACCATAGATAACAGAGCAAGTACCATCAGCATCGATGGTCCAAGCTATACGACCTGAGAAGTAGGTTCCGGGAATAAGCATAAGCATTAGTAGCCTTAGATGAAGAGTTCAGGGTGAGTTTGAGGGAGAGTGGATGGGTCGGTAGTGGTGGCAACTAGCAGCCAGTCTTCGAAGTAGCTGGAAGGCAAAACCTGCGGTTCAAGATATCTAGGATATCTACTAACTAAGGCTTGGATAGGATGGGATCTAGTTACCCAAGAACCTTCAGGGTGGTAGAGTTCGAAGAATCTAGGATTCGCTGGGTTCTGGAAGAGGTGATACATTAGCGGTCTCCAAATAAGAGTTGATAGAAGTCCACAGCCAAAACGTCGCGCATGAGTCTATAGCGGCATAGCGAATGACGTGAGGCTCGTGCATTTGAGCGAGGGAGAAGTTGTCAGAAGAGATGGCCCAATCGCCGTAACGGTGAGCAGCTAGCTCCTTGAGTGAGGTCTTGGCTTTGAAGACTTCAACGTGGTTGAGAATGGTCTTGGCTAAGAGCTGAGTGTCTTCGACGTGGTGAGGGAACTTGCCGGTAAGGTAGTGGATGATACGGCCGTCGTAGGAGAAGTTGTGCCAGACTTGAGTGGTGGTAGATGTAGTTAGCCAAGTAAGGATACGGTTGAGGAGCTTGGTAGATGTGATAACGAATACGTAGGCGTCTGAGGGAGACCAAGCAACGGATAGGTGAGTGATGGTTAAGTGGGTAGGGTGGTCGAGAGCGGTGGCACGAAGTTTGGCCTGGGCAGCCCGCTTCTCGAGGTGGGTAGATAAAGGAGAATCGATAGTGGATTGAAATGAGGCGTAGTCAGCTGGAGTGTAGCGGACAGCAGTCTCGAAGTCTAAAGCGAGGATTGGGTGGGTATCTAGCTCACGAAGCCAGGAGTCGGCTGTGAGTAGGTTGGAAGTGAATTGAAAGTTGACAGGGGTTGAGAGTTCCATGGGAAGCCTAAAGGTGGTGAGAGTTGATGAGAGAGAAGCGACTTCGGGTGCAGGCAACGTAAAAAAGGTAGAGTTCGGTCTGCATGTCAAGAGGGAGTTGAGCGTCAGGGGTTAAGGCACGGAAGTTGATAGCGTCGATGATAGCTTCGTTGACATCGTCAGCAAGCTCGACTTGGTCGTACTCGAGGCCTTTCATAGAATGAACGGTACCGAGGGTTAGCGATTGACAGGTCTTCTCGTGTTTGCGAGCCTCTTCATAGCAAGCGATGATGGTGGATTTACCGTAGCGCTGGATGAGTTGGATGGTCTTGTTCAACGTGAAGTCGTTAGGGTGGGTGTCTTTGAGGTAGAGGTAGAGGGACTTGAACTCGCGTTGGAGGGTTGGAGATTCGAAGTAGTCGTCGATATCAGACTGGAGGTGCTTGAGTTCGGGGTTAGGGATGAAACCACGGTGGCGGAAACTGCATACGGCTAGAGGGATCTCGAAGATCTGCTTGGCTTTACGAGCTAGACCGTAAGGGGTTTTGGAAGCGTTTAGGTCGATCATACGAGCGATGAGGGCTGCGTTAGTACGAGAGATGTAAGCTCGAGAGGTGATGGTAGATGAGGTAGAGGGAATACCTGAGAAGGTGAAGTCAGGAGCTAGGTACTTGCGGCCAAAAGACTCGATGCGAGTGGCTAGATGATCGGCTACACGGAAGGATTGAGACATCGGAAAGATAGGGCCTTGGTCACGCATAGCAGCGAAGCCATCAATAGTGTGGTTGAAAGTGTAGATGTTCTGGTAAGGATCACCGACCATAACTTTGCGAGTGGCTGGAAGTAGGTTAAAGATGGCGAGGGTTACCTCGTTGAGGTCACCGGCTTCGTCAAGCATGATGAGGTCGAAGTTAGGGTAGGTGATAGATGAGGTAGCAAGAAGGATGTGGAAGTACTTGAGGTAGAACTCGTGAGTGCACTCGATAGAGGCAGACTCCATGAGTTTGAAGTACTTGGCAGCTAGGGTAGGGTAGTGAGCTGGAAGGGATTGAGAAGCGAAGAAGTCAGAGAAAGATGTGAAAGATGAAAGACAGAATTCGCGGAAGGTGTCGACGAAGGCTGCACGGCTGTCGTAGTCCATGTGAGGTTCGACGATAGAGCGAGCTGAGAATGAGCCGAGCTTGAGTTTGTGCGCAGTGACAGTGGGCTTCCAAGCAAGGGAATGGGTGGTACAGCAGTGGACAGACTTAGGGAACTTGTGAGAGGCTTCGGTAGCTATGGACTTGTTGTAAGCTAGATAGAGAGCGTTGGTAGGTGATAGAGTTTTAGCGATTGCTGCAAGCATGGTGGTCTTGCCAGTACCGGCTTTGGCTTCGATCATGGTCAGACCAGGAGTGGATTGGATGTGGTCAAGGATGGTCTGCTGTTGGGGTGTGAGATTAAGCATTAAAGTAATAGCTCCGGATAATTAGATGTAAATTCGCTGTAAGTCTTAGCAGTTGCTATGTGCTTGAAAGTGTAGTAGATATCAGTGAATTTAGGGTGAGTAAGGGTGATAGTAGGTTTAGAAGTGTCGGAGTTGATGTAAGGAAGAACAGAAGTAGATGCAGTGCATTTAAATAAATGTTCAACAGACGAAGGTGTGTAATAGGTAAGTTTACCTAACTGCTTGCGAGTGGTAAATACACCTAGATAAAGGTTAGAGGCCTCACAGTAGTAAATCTTCACAGTGATAGCTCTGGATATTGAGAGATAAGAAGTTTGAAGAGTTGACCAAGTTGGTCAGCTTTGAAGTGGTGAGATCCGAAGTAGACGTCGCCAGTGAAATAAATAGAAGGTGAACTAGTTGTGATAGTGCCACTAGAGATGGTAGCATAACTAGATGAGATAAGAGAAGTAGTAAGGTGGTTAACATTAAGGTCGTCGATGCGGTTCATAGGAAGCCTAGATAAAATCCTGGGGGAAGTGAGATTGCAAGATGCGTAGAAGCTTGGGATAGGTGTAAGGTAAACGCCAGTAGTTAGGATGAAGTTGACGACAGTCGTGAGCACCGTAAGTAGCTTGACGCCAGAGGTAGAGGAAACGTAGAGCATCTAGACGACGGTCGAAGGTGTGGAACTGATCACGAGAGTAAGAGCAGATAAAGAGGTCACCTTCAGTGGTACGATAGCAAGGCTTGGCGTGGTTAGGAAGATACTCGGCGTAGTAGTACTTGCCGAGGTGAACTAGGTGGGTCATACGTAGTACTCCGGATAGTGGGCTTTGAGGTAGGTTAGAGGTGAGTCGGATTTGAAAGAGTGGAGGACAGTAGCTGGGACGTTAGCAATCCACGAGCTGAAGTCTGAAGGACTGCAGTCGGACATCACGGCTGTAAGTGAGGTTACAGAAGTAACCCAGAAGATAGAGTCTTTGAGGTTTGAAATACGGCAGAGTTGGGTGGTACGTCCAGCTGAGTCGGTGTAGATGAGGCCGTAGCCGAAAGAGGATTTAACTAAATGCCACATGAGGAGTCCTTGGAGTAAGTAGACAGGAACCTCCGGATGGAGGCTCGAGTCTAATTAAGAGAGTTTAGCACCTTTAGATAGGTTGCATTTAGCACAACTCCAAACTACATTAGTTATGGAATGTGCACCACCTTTGCTTAGAGGTATTACATGGTCTAGATGTACACCTCTAACAATACTGAAGTCTAAAGAAGATTTACAGTAATAACATTGATGGTTCTGATCAATTTTTAATTGATTGAGAGCTTGACTAGTTATTGTATTATCACAAGTACTTTTTATACGTGACATACGCTTACCCTTTTTGTTAGCATTAGAGATTTTACCAGCTTCTGATTTTCGATAAGCTTGTGTAGAGTCTTTTTCTAAAACATTTCTACAGCCTTTACACACTGCTCTGTATCCAGATTCTTTTGATGAATCCTTGTGGAATTCTGATAGTGGTTTATTAGTATTGCATTTAGTACATACTTGACTGTTTAGTTGAAGTTTTTCAGCGGCTATTTCTTTAGCTTTTATCGTAAGTATCGTTCCTACACAAGCTTTACAAGATTTATTTACTAAAGCTTGATCTTTACGTAGCGTACTGATAGTACCGCAGATTTCACACTGTGCTTCTACACAAGTTCTTGGTTTTGAGTATCTACCATCTAATGTAGTAGATCCTAATTCTTTTAGTATTTTCATGAGTATCCTTTGTAGAAGTATACTATAAAATAACTGAATTTGACCTTAGGCTACTGGGTAACGTTATAAATATTTCTACTGATTTCACCTTTTTCTGTGTGATAGGTTATAGCTTTCATGGTATTCCCATTAGTTCTGTAACCATACTCATAAGCGTAGTGGTTCAATGGTGCAATGTTTCTATGTGATTCGGCTCTACATATAGCTGAATCATACACAGCGTCTTTATGTGTGTGCCCTAGGTGAGAAAATCTAAACTTAGTTTCTGAGAATATGTGTTGCATGTCTGCAGCCATAGTTTCACCAGCTTGACGCATTTTCATAGCGTGTCCATGAGCAAACTGAAGTAGTACTTTTCCGTGTTGGTGATACTTTATATTAGATGGAGTATCATCGATAATAACTCTAGGATTGTCTTTGAAGGCTATTCGCATAACCTCTCTGATAGCAATAGCTGGAATTTCATCGTGGTTTCCACCAATATTGTAGAAATACACTAATTCGTGTTTTTTAAGCGCTTCGTTGATAGCAAATATAAAAGATTCATAAGCAGCTCGTAGAATTTTATAAAATCTAGAGTCTACTGCTAATACGTGACCAGACTTAGGTGTCATGTTACGACTATCATTGACTTCAAGTAAGTCACCTAGGTCGATTACAATACCTACCTTACTGGCTGGGGAATTGCTTATTAGGTATTCATGAGCTGTTTTTAAGGCAGTTGCGGCAAGTTCGGTATCCCAGTCTTGGCCTGATTCATGTTTGTCCATTAAAGCACCAAAATGTACATCGTTAGAGATATACAAGGTAGCTAAATCATCAGTTAGGTGCGTTGTTGGTGCATCTACTGTAGGCAGTGTTGTAACGTTTTCAGCTATGCTTTTCACAGCCTCTAAACAAGATGCCATAAATTGAGACTTGTCAACGTCGGTTTTGACCCACTGCTGCTTGATAGCGCCGTTAGAGTCGAAGAGAGTTGACGAGCCTTTGAGGACTTCGCCAAGGGATACGAAGTTGCCAGAGTCTAGAGGTAGTAAGCCTTTACGTCTGTAGTTCGAGATACGGTTGTTGATAGATGTGACAGTACCTGAATAAGAGGCGTTGAGGTTAGCTTGAATGTGAGCTAGGATTGCCTTGGCGTCGAAACCGCATTGAGTCGCGATGTCGAGGAAGGTGTCAGATTTGATGTACATCAGGGACTACAGTTACTTAAATAAAGAACCGGCAGGTTTGTTAGTAACAGTAGCCTTTGGAGCTGGCTTAGATGTGCCACTAGCTTTAGAAGCTTGCCAGTCAGCGATAGCTTCAGCTGTTAAGCCGTCTCTGTAAGTGATGTTGTCAGCGTATTTTTGCTGTTTGTCTAAGTCTTTACCGATAGTAACAGACTCGCCGTTTTCTTGAGCTACGATTTCAGCAGCAGATGCACCTTCAGCTGAGAAGAAAGCTTTAGGAACTAGAGATTTTCTGATCTCTTTAGTGTTAGGGTTGATAGCGTATTCTTCTTGCAATCTGATTTTGATAGGTAAATCAGTGAATTCAGTGATAACGTTGAAGTCTTGAGGTTTGTTGTCTTTACCAACGTTGTGAGTTTCAGACTCGATAGTAGGTGTGTCACCGTCTCTTAAGCCAGCGATAACAGCTAATGAGTTGATAAGCTTTAAGCCGATTTCAAGTGGGTTGCCTTGCTTGTCGTAGATGTAAGGACCGTAGATAGTCTGGCTGTTGCCGTTGTAGTCGATGTTGAAGTTGATAGATTTAGCTCCGCCACTTGATACGTCAACAGAAGCAAACTTGATAGTGATATCGTAGAAGCCAGATTTAGAGATGTAAGAACCGCCAGAGTTAGAAGAGATAGCGTCTTTAGATGTAGAGATTTTGAACATGAGGGAAGTGTCCTTGGTAGATGAGATGAGTGCTAAGCACAATAGAGCCTTCAGGGTAGAAGACTCGATGTGGTTAGATGAAGAACTCGGGGAAGTCTTCACGGATAGATGTGAAAGAGGTGTTAGGAAAGGTAGCGTGAAGCGTAGGTGTATAGTTTGCAATGAAGTGATCAGCTAGCTGCGAGAAATCGGTAAGATGAGGAGGTAACAGACACTGGTGCTTAGCTAGGTTAATTAAGGCGTCTGTAGGTGTAGATGCAGAGAAGCCAACAACAGGATGAGGCTCAAAAGCACAGGCTGAATAGCCGGTAACAGAGTGGTAGATGTAAATGGTCATGGATTAAAGAAATAACTCAGGATGAGCTTGAATGAAAGTAGGTAGGTCGTAAGAAACATCGAAAGTAACACCGTCAGCGTCGATGTACTCGAATGAGTCAACGCAGATAGAGTGTGAGCCGTCTTCACCCAAAGGGATGAGGTCACTCAACATGTCAGCTTGGTCGTCGGTTAAGCCTAAGTCTGCAGAGTTGTAGTCAGTATCTTCGACTTGGTCACCTAGAAGATTGATCAATGGTAGGTATAAGTGAAGTTCAGATGGTTCAAACATAGAAGTTTGGTAGATGTAGTCAGCATCGTTAGTGTCAGCTTCAACACAAAGAATGAACTGGTTGCGAGCTGACTTAGGTTTGGGTTTTAGGGTGATGCCAGTGAACATGAGAGGGCCTTTGGGGTTATGAGAATATACGAGCAGCTTGAGTTAGGATAGCTTCGAAGCGATCAGCTGGCATCTGGTGGTCCCAGAAGTCGTGAGCTTCAGTTAGAAGAGAGAGGGCTTCGTCAGTAGGGACTTGAAGGTCGCGTAAGTGGTAAGCCATACGGATGAGAGAACGAGAGCCAGTACCGTTAGGTGCGTTGTAAGCGTAAGAGAAAGACTCAACAGGGTCAGCTAGGATAGCTTTGCGTTGAGCTGGAGATAAGTGAGATACAACAGGCTTCGCAGATACGTGGTCAGCTGAGGTTACAAGGTAAGGTTTAACAGAAAGAGGTTCGCCATCTAGGTTAGAGTAGATAGGACGGTTAGGATAGCTGAAGAAGATCTGAGACTGAGGAAGTTGATCGACTGTGAGAGCTAGATCTGAGGCAACAGCTGCGTAGAAGTGTTTCCACTGAAGTGAAGAGATATCTACGATAGAGTCTAGCTCGATTAGGCAACGGAACTTGAATTCGTTAGTTGGATCAGAGCCGAGAGCAATGTGGTGTCGAATATCTGAGAGCATAAAATGTGCCTCTTCAGCTGTGATACTAGAGTGGTCCAAATCGAAGCAGATCCACCTGCAGCCACCGGAGATGTGGTCTTTGCCACGGATGCCGTTAGTGAACTTGAAGGGAGAGTAAGCGTAGGCTCCAGTAAGGAGGTTAGCTAGGTCAGCAAAAGTGGTTTCAGCAGATTCGTAGCCGTAAGCGGTAGTTGCGGCAATGTCGGCTTTAGCTTGACGAACTTGGTCAGGTGTGGTTGCGGCATCGAGCTTAGCGAGGTTGATAGGCTTGAAAGAGATGCCGATGACGTCGGATTTAACGAGGGCTTCGTAGAAGATACCAGAGGCGTCGTGAGGTGTAGAGTAGATACCAGACGAGTCGTAAGCGTTGGCTAGAGTGCAGAGTTCCTTGAGCTTGGTAGGTGTGGTAGCGATAGTGAAGCCACGCTTCTTGAGGTCGTGGATCGAGATGAAGGCTTTGCCATCTAGCTGGATAAGGGACTTGATGTAGTCAGCCATACGCTCGTGGTCGGCTTTGTTGAGGTCAGCTTCGAATAGGGCGATGTCACCAGCTAGGAGTTCGCAGAAGCGGATAGCATCGATGTAGTGAGCAGGGGTGATCTCGTCAGAGAGGTCGAAGATAGCTAGAGCACCTGCAAGTTTGAGGGCTTTCCACTGAAGGTGTCTACGAACTAAAACAGAGGTAGAGTGCTGGTTAGGGAAAGTTTCAGCTAGCTCTGAGTTGTAGCGTAGGTAGGTCTTGTAGAGTTTGAATACGGATTCAGGGACAGTGAGGTCGTTGGTAGATGTGCGGATACCGAATTCGGCGATACGACAGATCTGGGTCTGCATAGATGCACGAGCGGCTTTAGCTTTGGTCTCGATAGTGAGTTCGTGGTCGATCATCTCGTCAACAGATGTGAACGAGGGTTTGGGCATAGCTTCAGGAGTGTAGCAGAACCAAGAACGTCTAGCTAGCTTGGACATGAAGGCAACTTGGAACTTCTTCTTCGTGGGTTCGTCGTAGAAGATGTGAGAAGGTGACGTAACGTAGAGAGCTGAAACGGGTTGGCCTGAGATGGCTTTAGAGCGATGCTCGATGCCTTTGGTGTATTTGACGTCAGCATCACCAGTGTCGTAGATTTCAGAAATGATCTTGATGTTTTCAAGCATATCTTGGTTGTAAGCGAGTTCGTCAGCGAATTCACCAGAGTAGGTTATACCGGCACCTAGAGTGTGTTCACCGAGGTCGTTAACGTGCTGGATGAAGCCAGGGCCAGTGGTGGTACGGATGTCTAGGGGTGGTAGAGGTTTGAGGTAGGCTTTGTAGATGTCTAAGTCGGTGTAAAGGGTTTCGCCAGCTTCGCGTGCTGCGGCTTGGGCGAGTTTGTGGGCTTGAGATTTGCGGGCTTCCTCCACCATCTCGTAGCCTGGGGTGAAGCATTTGCGAGCGGATTTAACAGAGGAGTCTTTACCGTCACCAGAACCCATCACGCAGAATGAGATAGAGTTGACAGGGATAGATGAGTCGTCCCAGAGTTTGATGTTACGACGGAATTGAGAAGCGAATGAAGTGACTTGAGATTGGGCGATGATAGCTTTGACACGCTCAGGGACGTTGAAAGGAATAGCAGACATGACAGAAGCTACGTGATGGTTGATAGAAGGGGTAAAAGCTCCGTGAGATTCGAGAGAGGTTTTGGTAAGGTGGAGCATGTCCATGGGCGAGTCCTAAAGGAAGATTTCGGGGTAGTGAAGTTTGAAGGTGTCGTAGGCAGAGGTAAGTGAGGGTGGGCAAGCTTCGGCGTACTTCTGCTGAAGATGAGCGATGTCGCGGTGGATCTCAACTGAAAGTTGGTTAAGGAGGTGAAGTTTAGCTAGTGTTGCCTCTTCAAGGGTTGCAAAGCCGTAAGGGCAGCTTCCGCTGTTGTAGTACTTACGATTGCCGACTAGATCAGAGATAGTGATAATACGACTGCTGCCGTGGACTGTGAAGTCAGACTTGCACTCAGAGGCTTTGGGAGTAGAGTAGGTCTGAGTGATAGGGTCGAACTTGTGGTAAGTGTTGGCTACGTTGTCGTAGATGATGATGGCTTTGTTGTAGAAAGTAGAGTAGTTACGAGAGGTATAAGGGTAAGTGATGACAAACATAAGAGTCCTAGATAAAAAGTTCGGGGATAGCGTTGATGCAATCTTGCAAAGTAGTGCCGCTGGCTAAGAGTGAGGCGTAGGTAGGGTCGAAAGTATCTGACTTGGAAAATGGTTGGTTAAGTGGACGCTGGATAGCAACACTAAGGTCAGGGCCGTAAGTACAACGACAATTAGTAGAAGTATCAAAAAAGAAATAAGGATATTTACTAGAAGTGTAAGCAGGAGCGGCATAAAGATAAAGCTGGATCATAGAGCGATCTCAGGGTATTCAGCGAATAAACGTGGGAAGATGTAAGTGCGTTCGAAGTCACCCATGCGTTCGTCAAAAGGAGTAGCGTAGAGATGATGGGTGAAAGTACAGTCGTAAGAAGTATCAGGAGCCTTGCGTTCGCCTTTGAACTTAGCGATACAACTAGAGCAGTCTACGTTATCACCGCAAAAGGTGGTGTTGCCAGTAGAAGAGAGTTCAACATGGCCGCATTTGAGAGCTTTAACTAGAAGTTGGTAGTAGGCTTCGATATCAGGCATGGGTTAGTCCTTAAAGAGAGTGGGCTTTGGAGGGAGCTTCAATCTGAAATCTTGAGCTAGAAGGTAGCGAAGTTCAGGTTGAGTACGCCAAACGTGGACAGAGTCAGCGATGAGGTTGATACAGCCGTCGATAAGAGCCCAGTCGGAATCGGTGATGATGTGGTTGAGGGCTTTGGTCTCAGAAGGATACGACTTGAGTGGCTTGCCAGTTTTGTCAGAAATACCTCCGTCGATGTAGCGAGTAGTGTAAACTAGACGAAGTTGAGTAACAGGTCTGCCAAGTTTACGTAGTACCCAAGCATAAACAAGTAGCTGGAAGTAGTACGGACGAGGGAAGCTAGATGGGATCTTACCAGATGTGGTCTTGAAGTCTACGATAAGACCTAGACGGTCGTCGTAAGAGTCAACAGAACCACCTACGTGGATGCCTGGAAGTACCTCATGAGAGATGAACTCCTCAGAATGAGTGTGGTGGTTAGATGAGAGGTAAGAATCTAGGAGAGATGGCACCATGTGAGGTAGTTGAGCAAGTATCTCAGACTTGTCGATGTCAGCTGGAAGTGACTGGATATAAGAGTGAATAGCCGGGTAGTCAACTTTAGCGGAATCGAAGTACATGGCTGCAGCAGCATGAACACAAGTACCTAGGTGAGAGGCAGTAGAGCCTGCAAAAGCTGGAGCTTCACCAAGTAAGAACTCGCGATACCACTGAGAAGTGGAGTCGAAGAAGCGAGAGATTTGAGAAGCAGAGATACGGAAGTCACCAGCTGGGAAGTTGCCAGGGGTGTATGAGAAGTAGTCTTTAGACATAAGTAGGCCTTAGAGGAGGTATTCAGGGAAGTTGGTAGGTGAGCCGATGTGGGTGAGCCTGTCGAAACGGTCGCAAGTGAAGTAAGGGATAGTCCAAGTGCTGGAATAGTTGACGTGAAATAGGTATTGAAAGTAGTAGCTACCCTCGTCGGATAAACGTTCGTAGATGCCTACAAAAGACCAACCTTTGTGGTTATAAGAGTAGATGTGGCCTTTGGTTAAAGGAGGGAGAGACATAAGCTAGCCTAGATAAAGAATTCGGGATTAGAAAGTTCGGTGAACTCAAAGAGGATACGCTCAGCGAATTTAACTCGGTAATTAGCGAGGGTCTCGAAAGATTTCCAGCTTTCAGATTGAAGTGTGCCAGAGTTAGCAAGAGCTTCAGCTTGAGTCAGAAACCAGCCAGTCCACTGGTGGAGCTCAGGGACTTGAACGGAGTACTTGTTGAGGTTAGCAGAGTAGATGAGAAAGTAAGTCACAGAAATAACTCCGGATAAATGTTACAGATGTCAGCAACAGATGTAAGGTGAGAAGGTACGTGGATGATAGAGGTTAGGGCTTTGTAGTAGCCGTTAGCAGCATCTTCAAGATCGTAGCCCCAACGTAGGTCAGATGAGCTTTCAGCGAAAGTGCAGTAGAGGTTAGTGCCTTGGACTTTGTCAGGTTCGATTAAGGTAACTTGACGGATAGCTAGACCGTCAGGGCCGATAGCGATGTGGATAGAGTTGATAGGGAATTCAGAGATGTCGATGATCATAGAATGTGCTCAGGATAAACTGAGGCAAGCAACTGAAGGTGAGTAAGAGTGGCTTGGCCTTTAGCGAGTAGACGTGAGTGGCGATTGACGTAGTCAGTAGCGTAGGTAAGGAAAGCAGGTAGGAACTTAGATAGGTCGCTAGCTAAGAAGATGGTAGTGCCAGACTTAGAGTAGCTACTAGGGAAAGCTACGCGATAGGAAACGTAAGAGATACGCTTGCCGTCAGGAAGCTGAAAGTAAATACCACCTAAGCGACCAACGTGGATCTGAACAGGGACAAAGTCACCGGTTTCCCAATTAAAAGAGAGTAGGTTGGTGTCGTAGAGACCAGGCTTGAGAGAAGTGATGTAGTCAGAGTAGCCTTGGCGAGCTAGATGGATAGATGTGGGAGAAGTGAGTTTGAAGTACATAGGTAGCCTTAAATAAAAGTGTGAGCTAAACGAATAGCTCGGGATGAACGTCAGCTAGGAAAGCTCCAGCAGGGTGGGAAGTTAGAACAGAGCGAACGATAGGTTCGACCAAAGAAGTAAAGCCGGCATCGCAAGCTTCGACGAAATTGCAGTTAGAACAACCTCCACCACCACGACACCCAAATCTACCGGTATAGGTATACCAGATAAGGTAGTCGTCAGATGCGGTAGGGTGGGATTCAGGAGAGATAAAGACAGGTTTCAAATGAATAGCTCCGGGTAGGTTTGAAAGCACTCGTCGAGTGAGGTGAAGACAGCTAGAAGGTCGGAGTTGCTAGAAGATTGGCCGTAGACAAGCTTGCCAGAGGGATAGACAACGATGCTAGAGTTGGCGTAGAGATAGTAGAGGTCAGTGTAGGTGAGAGCTAGGATAGCCTCAGCTTCCTCGAGTGAAGAGGTGGCTTTGAGGCGATGGTAGTAAGGGTGGAGTTTGTGGATGGTTAAAGGAGAGGGAAAGAGTAGAACGATAGAATCAACTAGCGGTACGTAATGCATGGAGTTGGTCCTCCAGAGAGATGTAGATGGATGAGGCGACTTGAGAGTAAGTAGATTCGTGGAGTGATTTCAGCTGAGGGTAAGCAGCGTAGATGTCGTCAAGAGTGACAGGAGGTGAGAAGATAGAAGTCTGAAGCTGGTAGGTCGAATGAGACTGAATGTAGGTGACAGATCTAGAGAAATCACGAGGAGGCTTGTCGCAAGTGGCGTAGATAGACTGGAAGTCAAAACGAGTTGACTCAACATTACGAAGGTAGTAAACGCGGTTAGCAACGTCGTGGACTTCAGGATCTACAACAGTGTAAGTGCGTTGAGATAGGAGTTGCTGGATGACAGCTGGGGTAGCTTCGATAAATAGAGGGTAGTTGGAGATGATAGAGTGGACCTTCTTAGGTAAGACAAGGAAGGTGACTCCGGTTAGGGTTTCAACGTGGGAGATGAGATCGACGTTAGGGGTCTCGAGGAAGTAGTAGTGGGTTGAGACGTTAGTAGATAGATCGATGATCGGACGCTTGCCGTTACGAATGTCAGTGGGTTGGAAAGTGGTTGAAGCGAGCTTGGCTGAGGTGGCTTTGGTAGACTCGGTAACGTAGGTAGAGATAAGGACTACAGGTAGGTGGTCTAAGCCGATCGACTGGAGGTAGGCTGGATAGCAGGCTAAAAGGGTCTCGATAGCAGACTTGGTGTTAGAACTAGGTCTGAGGATAAGCTGGTCGCCTTTGAGCTCGAGGGACTTGTAGGCGTCTAAAGCTACGGTGAGGAAGTTAGAGGCGATGTCCTGGATGAGGATGTGAGTAGGGTTGCGGTGAGCGTAGTAAGACTCAGTAAGCTTCGAAGTGTAGCGGTCTAAGGATTTAGGCTCGATAGAAGGAGTAGACTTGAGCTGGAAGTAGTCGTGGAAGTAGGTAGAATGACCTAGGTCTGCAGGTCTGGCGTTGAGCGAGTAGATGGTGCGGTTAGCAGCGTAGAGAGCTTGACACTGGAGGAAGGGAGAACTAGATACAGAAGCAGCTTGCTGGACTGCAGTTGCACGGATGTCAGCGTCTACGGAGTCTACGAGCTTAGAGATGAAAGCTTCGGTAGGAGCGTCGTAGGTGAGAGCTTCACGACCTGGGGTGATAGAGACTGAACCAGTAGGGATGGAAATGACACAACCACTAAGGTAGTTACGATCTAGGCGATAAGGAACGTTAGCCATCAGGACGTAAGTGCCTGAGATGTTGGGGTAAAGATCCCAGTTAGTACCAGATAGAGATGGTTCGAAGTAGTCGAGAGGGATGTTAGTGGTTGGCTGGGTAGAGAAGAAGCTGTAGAGGAATGTGGCTTTCTCAATGAAGCGAGGAATGTCGCGAGCTTCAACAGCTAGAGAGAGCTTGAGGCCAGATGGATCTAGAGAAGGAGCTTCAGAGAGCTTGAGGAAGATAGGTATGCCGTCTTTGATCGAGATAAGGTAAGAGTAATGGACTTGATTGAAGTAAGACTCGACAGTGAACGAAGATGAGTAGGCTAAGCCAGACATACGACCGATACCAAATGAGCCGTTGTAGGCGTTAGAGTCACGCTTAGTAGAGGCTCCAAGAGTGGCGAATAGGTTGGTGATGTCAGACTCAGATAAGCCAGTGCCGTAGTCACGAACAGAGAAGGTTGGAGATTGGATGGTAGGTAAATGGACATCGAAGTTGGGTGGGTTACCGGCAGCTATACAGGCGTCGAGAGCGTTGGTAGACCACTCGCGGATTGGAGCGAGAATGGTGTCTGTGTAAACGTTCTTGGTCAACATAGTGAACATAGATGCGTTTAGCTCGATAGAGAAGTTGCCGGTAGAGACATCGATACTAGATGTGGAAGTGGGGATCATGAGTAGGCCTAAATAAAAAGTTCGGGGTGGTCGGCTAAGGTGTAGACAACTGGAGGCTCTTGAGAATTCCAAGCTTGGACTTGCTGGCAAGCATCGTAGAGGTTCTCAGCGTAAGTATTGGAGTCGGTTTGCAAGCACTTGAGGGTTTCAGCGATAGTTAAACCACCCATCCAAGTACGACGTTGAGTGGATGAGTCGTAGAGGCAGAAGCAGTGATCGAGACCTTGGAGATAGTAGAGCATAGCGAGCCTTAGATAGCGTGTTCGGGGTAGACTTGAAAGTAAGCATCGAAAGAAGCTTGATGGTCAGGGTTAATAGCAGAAGCAAATACGCATTTGCTAGGACCAAAACAAGCCGGACAGTTGTCACAACTAGAAGATGAACCAACAAAGAGTCTGCAAGTAGTGCCAGTAGGACCGAGTTCAGGTGAGAGTGTATGGAAAGCTTGGTGGATGAGAGGGATAGGTATGATCATACGAAGAACTCAGGATAAGATTGCTGCAAGTTAAGAGAGCGGATGAAGTCAGTGTACTTAGGTCGGCAGTCCTTGAAACCAGCAAATGGGCAAAGGTCGGTGAGACATCTACCACGAGATTCGCAGCAAACATCAGAATCGCCAAATATAGAAGCGAAAGGAATACAAGTGTAGGCATTACGAAGATCGTTAGGCGGACGTTGGTCAGCCCAAACGAGGACAGGTAGATCTGAAGGGTGGGAAACGATAACATACATGAGGAGACCTAGATAAAGAGTTCGGGATAGAGAAGTTTGGCTTCGGCGAGCGTAAGTGGGTGATCGAGCTTAGCTAGGATGTTGAAGCCACTGAGATCGGATATGTGATTAAAAGGACGAGACTCGAATGGACCATGAAAAGACCAAACATCGGTAACTAGAACAGCATCGATAGATTCAGTAGGCTCGATGAGAGACATAAAGATAGCAGGAGATTTACCGTAGGTATAGATGAGGTACTGGCTCACAGGAAATACTCAGGATAGAGGTTGAGGAGAGTATCGCGTTGGCGAGTAAGGTAGGCTGCGCGAGAGAGTTGCTCAGCGCGAGACTGCTTAGATGGGCGGACCTTAGATAAATGTAAGTGGGTAGAGATGCGAGCGTTGAGATCGCGAGCTTGATGGCGGAGTTGGTAGGTCTCAGTAAACCCAAGATATTCAAAGAATGCAGGTATCAAAGTAGGAGCTCCGGGTATTCAGATAGGTCAGAGATTTCGAGGTAGTCGGAATCAGCTGGGATTTGAAATGGGTAGTGAACTTGAATAATGTGGCAGATGTCCTTACGATAAAAATCACAAGATCTACAACCACTACCACCAGTACAAGTATCGGTATTCAATACCCAACCGTAGTAGGCTGCAGAATAGTCACCACGAGAATCTAGAGTACGATAGATGCGGATAGGTTTCAAGGTAAGCCTTAGATAGAGAGTTCAGGATGGTCAGGGAATAGAGGAGCTAGCTGTAAGCGAGTACACCAAGAGTCTTCAACAACACCTTCAACTAAAGCAGATGGATGTAACGACCAGTAGGTCTTCGAGTTGGAAAGAGGTAGAGTGTAAACACCAGGTTTAGCAAGAATGCGGTCAATGTAAGCACGATTGCCGCGAGCAATCCAGTCGGCTTTGATAGAACCTGGGGCGATGAAATAAGCTTGGAGGTTCTTACCGCTAGCTGGTAGGTAACGAACATTAGTGGTGGTAAGCTTGGGGTTGAGGCAGTCGGAGAAGTCGAGAATGTAGACAGTGTGGTTCACAGAAATAGCTCCGGATGTAAAGTGGGTGAGTAAAGTAGAGATGGATCGAAAGTGAGAATGAAGTCGATGATGCCTGTGAGGGTAGGTGAGCGATAGATGTCTTCAAAAGTCTGACGGTTGTAGACTTCAAAGAAGCCAGCATAGTGCTCGCGTTTGAACTTGATGATAGAATAGTCGTCCAAATGGATGTGGTAGTCAGCTAGGGAGTTGTTAAAGTGTACGCGGATTGAAGGTAAGTGGTCGGGAGAGTAGGATTGAAGGATAGAAGTGATAGCTTCGACTGTCAAATGAATAACTCAGGAAATAGCTGGTGGACTTCGGCAGGGTTAGCTACGGTAGCTTCAGCAAGGATGGTGCAAGATTGGAGGAAAGTAGGCCAAGGTTCAACACCACAAGCAAAGTCATACTCAAAAAGAATGTCAAGATCTGAAGTAGCAAAGCCTAAAAGGAGGTCGTCATCGCCGTAGAAGTAGCCCAAATGAGAAGTGGTTAACTGAGTGAAGATGATGAATTTCAAATGAAAAGCTCCGGAGCGGATTTACGAACTGCAGGGGTGGCGAAAGGTAGAGAGTAGGTGCAAGACGAAGTTGCGAGTTGATGGTCGTAAGACAGGGATGGGTCTGGAAGATAGCAGCCAGATGGCTTGATCAGCTTAGAGTAGATAGCTTGACGGACGTCTAGAGGATAAGAGTCGACGATACAAGCGATGGTAGAAGCTAGAGGTGGATAAGAGTAGAGACGATGAAGGAGTTGAGAGTAGGATTGCTCAACGGTGTCGTAGCAGCCTTCAGCAAGGGTATCGGGGTTAGCGATGAGGTGGTGAACTAGGTCTTCAAAGCGAAGAGTATGAGAGAGGAATCCACGGTGGAGGTACTTGATCAAGCGTTGGGGCGAGTTAGCACGAATGTGGTTGAGATCGAGGTAGAGAGGGTGGTTAGACTCGGGGAGAGAGACGTAAGAGCGGTCAGGAAGGATGGCTTTACGGCAAACGTTGAGGTCGAAGTCTGCGAGGATGTCAGCAACTGGGGCAAACTTGCGTATGATAAGCTGGAACTTGGTGCCAGATGCAAAAGAGCGTACATCACCAAACACAGTTGAAGATAAAGAAGACTTAGAGTAGCTGTAAGATTCAGCGTTGTCAGATGTGAAGTCTGGACGGCCTACAGAAGTGAATACGGCTTTCACAGCTAAGAACGCAGCTTCAGAGGTGAAGTAGAGATCGATGTCAGTAGGTAACTCGTAGCAAGCAGAACCACCAGCGATGAACCAACCAGGGATAGGTAGGAGTTCAGGTGGAAGCTTAGAGAAGATGGATTGGAGGTAGTCAACAGTGATCATAAGAAAGCCTCTGGGTAGTGTAAACGTAAGTAGGGGATGAGAGTGTCACGACGGTAGTTTCCACGAAAAGGATCATCCCAGAAAATGCAACGCTTGGTGCCAGGTGATTGAAGTGGACAGTTGGGGCAAGCTGGAGCAGCGGGAGGACAGCCGATATCAGAACCAGTAGGGTGGATTGCAATACCGCTAGACACACAAAGCTGAGCTAGTTCAGGAAGCGTCATAGCAAGTACTCCGGGTGGTTGGGAAGATCGTCGATGTGACAGAGGTAGGTAGAACGGTTAGCGATTTCAGAGCCAAAGCTAAGGGCCTTCCAACGGGTAGAAGCATCTAGATAGTCAGGATCAGTAGGAGGTACAAGGATAGAGATAAGAGCTTGACCTACGATAGCAGTAACGGTATAGATAAAAGTAGCACCAACACCAAGGTCACAATGGTAGACGTGGTTAGGAACTAGCTTCGGCGGTGTCGGCTTCATCAGGTGAATCCTCAGTAGGAGATTGACGTCTACGTTTAGCGAGTTCGCGTTCAGCAGCGTCTAAGAAAGGCTTGTAGGCTTTGTCCTGCTTGGAATGGGCACATTTGAATTGGTGGGCTAAGTCTTCGACTGAGAGTTCAGGGAAGAGCTTGATAGCGGCTTTGATCTGGTCGGGGGTGTGGATAGCCATAAGTGGTCCTTGAATGAAAGTGGGAACTAGATAAGTAGTTCCGGATGAGAGTTGATAACTGAAAGTACGTCAGCTTGGGTGGGTTCAGATTCGAAAGTATGAAGGATATAACCAGTCGAATCAGATGAGGCTTCACGAACCCACTGAAGTACGGACATGTGTTCGGTACCGCCGTTAGTAAGCATTAGATCTAGAGATGAGATGCTAAACCAGCAGTAAGAGATACATCTAGCAGAACGGAGAGAGGTGGCTTTAACGAATTCAAAAGGAGTGTCGTCAGCGTCAAGTGGATCGTAGATAAGGTAGTAGTTCAAATGAGTAGCTCCGGATGAAGGTGGATAGCTGCTAGGATCTCAGCTGAGGTGGGTTGAGTGGGGAATGAATGGAGGACGTAGGTAACATCGCCAGGTATGTCAGCACACCATTCAGAGACGTTGTAGGTATTAACAGGACTTTTAGAGTCTGGGTTGCCGTAGTGGTCAGTTGAGGAGTCTGCAAGATCGAACCAACGGTAACAGGTAGAATGCGGTGGGTCTTCGTGGAACATCTCGAAAGGTGTACCAGGGTCAGCTGGGTCGTAGACGTAGAGTAGATGCCACATGACTATAGGCAAACTTCAGGGTAGTCAGATGGGTCGATAGTGAGGATTTCACCGGCAGATACAAATGAACAGGATCTACGTAAGTATTCACCAGTGATAGATGTGTTGATAGATGGTGAGCCGTTCATAGAGTAGATAGAGTGGAGTTGGTCGTCAGGAGTACGAACGCCGATACAAACGTCTTGGATTCCGAAATCGAGTTCACGGATGAAAGTGCAAAGTTGGTTAGGAGCTAGGTCTTGAAAAGTAAGTGGTTGCATGAGGGAGCCTTAAAGGAGGAGTTCAGGATATAAGTCAGCTAGATGATCGAATGAGTCTACGGTACAGATGTGGGTTAGAGCAGTCCAATCAGGGCGAGATTTAGAGACATATCGCATGAAAGCTTCAGGGATTAGGTAGGTGTTGTGACCGTTGTTATCGGAAAAAGGTCTAGTTAGTGTAGTTGACCAATGAGAAGATAGATGAGTGGAATGATCGTAGGTTAGATACTCGAGGTCTGGAGATAAGTGGTTAGAGAAAAGTGAGATCATACGAGTATCTCAGGATACAGATTGAAGTCGATACCAGAGATAGCACGCATTTCAGCTGAGGTGGATAAGGTATGGTGGCAGGGATGAAGTCTGGCAGAGCCTTGGAATGGGCAATGGTCACAAGAGTTACCAACACAAGAAGAACGCATACCTTCGAAGATTGGAAAGGTTACAGCATCACCTGGAAGTGGGGCGTCAGGGTTGCGGAAAGATGGAACGAAAGAGTACTGCTTGCCTTTGATGTGGGTGATGATACGCAAGGTGTGGCCTTAATAAAGATAAGAGTACTAGAGGAAGCACTCTGGATGGGTTTGAGGTAGATGTTCGAAAGAGTCAAAAGTGGTAAGGAGAGGGAGCATGGGATTAGCTGCGAATTCAGCGGCTGTCTGAGTTTGATGATCAAAGGTAACAGAACTGCCGGAATAAGCGCAGTGTTCAAAATGATAGATAGAGAGTTGGCGTTGATTTAGACAACAGCGTTTGGTAGAGTCTAGGTCTACTACAAAGTATGGAAAAAGCGCACCTGCTGGACATAGGTAGAGGTTGTAACTCACAGAAAGTACTCAGGGTGGGAGTCACGAGTGAACGTGATAACGTCGGGGTGGTTGATGAGGTCAGACATGGTTAGGGAATCGCCGAGTTCCCAGGCACCCTGCAAGTGTCTGAATGGAGATCTAGGGGTAGACATAAGCTGGTTAATATCAGAATTGAAGGCGAAGGTTTCAGAAGCTAGATCTACTAAGCCGTAGCGAGAATGGCCTGAAGGTAGGACTTTGGGGGTGATAAAAATGAGGCTCATAGAAAGTACTCAGGATTGGTTTGATGGAGATTAGGGTAGTGCTCAGCTAGGAGTTGGTCAGCAACAGTACCACAAGAGATAGCAATTGAGGCTTTAGCTACTCCGATAGGACACCTTTGGCAAGTAATGTTTAGACACTCTACGCCGGTATTAGATTGAAACTTAGTGAGGACACCATCAGGGATATAGTTAGAAGGGTCGTCAAATCGAAAGATGATAGGAGGTAGATCAGGAAGTAGTTGTAAGGTGATCATAAAAATAACTCAGGGTAGTTAGATTGGAGGTGAATGAATTGGGCAGGGGTAAAGGTGTCGCGGTCTCGAAGAGCACACTCAGAATCACTGATAAGGAAAGAACAGTAAGGGCAAGATGAACGACCGTGGCAATCGAAGGTAGGGTTAGACCGCTCAGACTCAATGAAGAATTGGTTGGGGAAGCTCGTCAAGAGTGTGATACAAGTATTGAAGTTGGTTCGAGTCATAGCCAGTACTCCGGATAGAGACGATAGGCTTCCTCGATTGAAGCGAGTGGGATTAGAGTAAGTGCAGAGCAGTCCCAACGACCTGACTTACGACGATCGTAAAACCAGCGATGACCAAATTGGTCAACACCAGCGATGTAGTCAGCTGAAACTTTAGTGATAACGTTAACACTATCAGAGTAAACAGCTAAGTAACAAGATTCAAGTTGAGCTTGGTCTAGGTATGAGTCGATAGCGTGGTCACGTAGGGTCATAAGGCAAACTCCGGATAAAGGTCACGCCAGTTATCAGCGAGGTGTTGGAGAGGTGCTGGGTCAACTAGCTCGCCTAAGAGATATTCAACACGGTCAGACATACGATATGAGGTATCGTCAGGATGATAGCAGACAAATCCGAAAGGATAGACTGATCGCATTGAAGTCATACCAGCTATAGGTTGAGATAAATCGATGTATTTACCGGATTTGGTTAATAGCTGCATGTGGGCTACTTGTTATCCAGCTTGTAAGCTTGCATTAAGCCGTTGTTCATCTCAGGCATGATGTAGCCTTGAGATGTGATGAGCCAAATAACACGCTTACCGCAAGATTCGAAGTGAGCTACGTCAGAAGAGCATAAGCCTCCGTCAGTGATAACTACGATAGCTTGGAAGTCAAGTTTGTGTTTAGCTGCCATATCTAGAGCTGGATGTAAGTTGGTACCACCAGAAGCAACACGTTTGAAAGAACGTTGAGATTTAGCGATCTTGGTAGGTGCGTGAGCTTGCGTGTCGATAGCGATGTAGTCGAGGTTAGATTGGGTAAGGGTGCAGATGTTTTGAACTTCAGTGATGCCTTCAGCTAGTTCAGTAGAAGATACAGAACCAGATTCGTCACCGATAACAAGGATAGAGAATACACGGTTTTTAACTTTACCTTTGAGGTCTTCACGTTTAGGGAATCTACGGTCAGACTTCATGATAGTACGTCTAGTGTTAACACGTTTGTTACCAGCTAGATTGCGGAGTACACGTTGCCAAGATACCTGCTTAGATGAGGTGTTAAGCTCAAGCCAGTCAGAGAATTCGCCAGGGATGTTACCACGAGACTTTTGAGTTTCGTTAGCGGCTTTCTCCATCATCGACTTAGAGATGTCTTTCTGTAAGGTTTCGTTACCGCCTTGAGTGTTTTTCCACTCAGAGTGGTCTCCAACCATACCATCGCCTTGTTGGTCTTCGGGAGGTAGTTGGTCGTCATCGATTAAGTCATAGTACTGCTCAGAGTTGACTTTAGGAGGTACTTTGGTAGAGGGTTTAACAGGAAGGTTGGCAGGGTTGATGCAGCCAGAAGGTAAGTGAGAGGTCTCGATAAGTTGGTTGATAGCGCAGTCGGTAGCGTAGTTCCACTTTTGGAAGTTTTCACGGTCTTCGAAGCGGATTAGATGGCCGTTAAGAATGTGAAGCATTTCGTGCTTTAGCACACCACAGCGATGTTCAAGTGGGAAAGCGTTGAACTTCTCGCAGTCGATAGAGAGGACGTAGTGGTCAAGGTTGAAGTGGACAGAAGCTGGAGCTTGCATAGATTTGAACTGGATAGCACATTGAACGATCATGTTAGCGTAGAATAGGTATTGAGCAGATAGAGGAGAAGCTTGAACGATCATCGAACCAAGACACTCCTCAAAACCTGACTTGTCAATTTTGATAGCAGGTGGTGTAGTAGGTGTAGACATAAGTGGCCTTTAAATAAAAAATTCGGGGTGGGATTGAGGTGTAAACTCGAAGACGATATCAAATGATTGCAGATTGGTTGGAGCAAGAAGTTTTGGGGTAGGTGTAAATGTGGAAAACACATGTTCAATAGAACCCCAACGGTTTTCAATTTCATTATAGCAGAAATTACTGTTAGCTGTGCGTTTGTACCAAATGGTATATTCGTCGTATTCAGGGTCGTGGATAAGATAGTAGCGCATGACTACAAGTTAGCGAGCATGATGCAGTAAATGATGGCAGAGATAGGCCAAGTTAAAATGAAGACGATAAGTTTAGGGTAGAAATGTTTGCGGAATAGAGAAGGTTCACCTGGGATGATTAGGTAAGCTAGAGCGAAGCCGATAAGAGTGTAGATGAAGAGGTACATAGCCATGGAGGAGCCTTTAGAGGAAGTATTCGGGGTGAGATTGAGGTAGGTCAGGATGGTGTTGAAGTAGGAGTTTGTGGAGGGTAAGGTTGCAATCAGCATCAACGATATAGCTAGGGCAGTTACTACACTTAACGTGTGGGCAGAAGAAGTCGGTACCTGCTAAGTCGGTAGTGAGTTCGCCTAAAGTTTGATGAACTTCAGCTTCCTCAGCGGTGTGGAAGTAGTGGGCAGTATGCGAGCCAAGTTGGAGGGTTACAACAGGTTTCACAAGAACCACTCAGGGTTGGTAGATGTGAGGTTAGGGTAGGCGGTTAGGAGAAGATAATGGCCGGCTATGGTGCAACTAGATGTGTCAATAGCTTGCTTAATAGCTCTGAGTGGGCAGTTAGAGCAAGAGATACCTGGACACCAGGTACTACTAGCATCCATAAGAGTAGTGTAGATACCGTCAGAAGGGTCAGAAGTAGCAGCGGCCTGAGCGGTTTGGAGGTCTGCGAAGTAGTGGATAGGGACGGTAGATGTGATAGTCAAAAGAGGAGACATGTAAGGCCTTGATAAAGATAGGAACTCAAAGAAAGAGTTCCGGATGAGAGAGTTTGAGAGCTTCAGGTGACTCGAAGTCAGCGACGTGGAGCGAGTAGTGACGAGCTATTGGTTGAGTAAATCTAGCTCCAGAGTGAGGGCTTGATAGAAGGTATCTACAAACATCTGGAAGTGAGGAGAAGCCTCGAGTTGCAGAAACGTTAGTAGCACGTCCGTTGAGGAATACACACCAAGAAGACTCTTCAGTGTTCGTGTAGAGGGAGAACATGACTACTTAGTAGTAGCGTTAGAAGCTAAAGCAACTACTTTCTTGAACAACTCTTTGCCGTTAGGTTCGTCAAGTTTAGCTAACTTGTTGAAGTTAGTCATGTCGTTGGCTTTTTGTTGTTTTAAGAATGCAGCTAGTAACTCGATGTCCATTGAATATAAGTAAGCTAACAATGGGTAAGCAGCGTCGTCAGTTTTGTTGATGTACTTAGCGTAGAATTGTTCAGCCATTTCCATCTTTTGGATTGCCTCTTGCTTTTCAAGAAGTTTAGCTACTTCAGATGATACGTAAGTTAAAGATGGGTCTTTCTTCTTAGCTTTAGTGATAGCTTTCTCAACGTCTACAAGTTTGATAACTTTAGAGTAGTTGTTGAAGAATTGTAAGAATTTAGAAGCTGTAGCAGTACCGATGATACCCTTGAAGATATCGAATTGGATTTCAGGTTGGATTTGGTCGATAACTTGCATGAAGTCAGACATCTTCTCCCAAGATCTAGGAGTAGCTCCGATTGGGTCTTTAGAGTCTCTAGTGTGAGTAAAGATGTCTTTAGGGTGCTCACCTAGGTATGCTCTAACGATGTCGTTAAGGTTTTTAGCTCTAGCGTACTCTAAGAAGGCTTTGATGTCAGCTTCAACTTCAAGGAATACGAATCTGTCTAATAAGGCAGGGTCTAACTCGTCAGTTTGGTAAGCGTCAGATGGATTGATAGCGGCTACGATTTGAGTTTGCCTACCGTTGATGTAAGGTAACTTGTGGCAGTGAAGCTCTTTCTCAAGAATTAACTGCATAGTACCTTGACGTACGTCGATTGGAGCTCTGTTTAATTCGTCTAAGAATAAAACACACTCGATAGCTTTCTTGTAGATGATGTTAGTTTGGTTAGAGATTAAGTGAAGTTGGTCGTCGAATAGGCCGTAGAATTTAGCGTAAAGAGTATTTAAAGTAGATCTAGGGATAGCATGGTGAAGTTTAGCGATAGTAGAAGATTCGATAACGAATTTCTCAAATGCAGCGTCGTTGAACTTTAAGTCGTCCAAAGCAACTTCAGGTGGGAAAGCTCTGTTGATGATAGCTTGAATCCAGTCAGGTGCTGACCAAGTTGTGGTTAAGACACCAGCGATTTCAGATGTTCTAGGTAAACCTAAAACGTCACCCATCTCCATGTGAGATAAGAATAACTCAACGCAGTGTTTGTTGTTGTCTTTAGCGAATTGCTTAACGATAGACGATTTTCCAATTCCATGAGCTCCAGACATGATTACAGTGTGGTTAGCTAATGCAGCAGCAGTGATGATAAGTTTAGAGTTGTTAATGTTCATTTGTGGGTTCCTTGAATAGTGAATGTAGTAGGTTTGATAGGGTTTGATGCGGCTTTAATAAGCGAGTAAGGTGAGCGATAAGCTTTTTGCGGTTAGACTTTGACATATTTATAATAGCGGTACAGACTTTGGTGGTTTTGAGGTGGCCAAAGTTTAAGCAGATGTAGCGATGACTAGGTGACCAAAAAGAATCACGAAAGTTAGTAGGCAATGACTTATGAAGTTTTGAACGTCTGCGAAGTTTGTGGGTAGTAGCGTCGTCTAAGCAGACGGTGATATCACGTTTAGCGAGTGCTGAACGATAAGTAGACATAAAAGGGATAAGACGATCGCGAGTAAAGCGATCGGCGATGAATACGTAAGATCTAATCATAGAAGTATCTCCGGATTGTGGATTGCAGCAAGACGTCTGAAAGTATAAATGTCGGTGCAGAGTAGGTAAGGGTTGATGGTGGATACAACAGCAACAGGGTAGCCTGGTCCAGATACACGAGATATAAGATCTTCAACAGATTCGTAGGGTTTCTCACCGGTAGTAACGTAGAAGTCTGGGTTAGAGTTGTTCCAACCTCGCCAGTGGCAGATGCCTTTGTAGAGGTAACCGATCCAGAAGTCAGAGGAGTCGAAGCCGATAAGGTAGGTCATAGGATTAGCTCCGGATAGTCAGTGAATTGGTCAGGATAATGAGATATGATAAAAGCAAGAACATCTGAGTAGTCAGAGCAAGCTACGCTGTGCTCTAAAGGACAGCTAGAACAATCACCACAGGCACCAACGTTAGGATGACAGAGGGTGGCGTCTTCAGAGTCCTCACGCAAGGTAGGGTAGACTGAAAGATAGTCAGGAGAGTATTTGGGATAACCAGATGGCTCAAGATAGAGGTGGATAGGGATAGATGAGGTTTGGATAACGATCATAGGTATAACTCCGGATATAGACGCATGTTGCGCTTGATGAGGTATAGCGCATAAAAGTATACGAGTAACAGGCTAGGTAAGAATAGAATACCTAACCAACGTCCGTTGACCTCTAAGTAGTCGTGAAAGTCAGCTTTAGTAAATTCAGGGTTGATAATATTAGCAATAGCCTCAGGCGAGCTGAAAGTGGGATCTCGATGAAGCATGACAGCTAGGACGATAAACATTCCAAGTATCCAAGTGAAGCAGATAGCTAGGAAGATAAGAAAGTAAGTCATAGGAATACCTCTGGATATGAGTTGATGATGTCAGGTTGCTGAGAAGCTAGAGTAAAAATGTTAGGCGCATCACAACTAAAGTTACTTAAAACACAAGCAGAGCAGTCGATATGTCTACAATATCTAATTAAGCTAGGTGTAGATATATTAATACTAGGAGGAGTAGAAAAGTGGCCTTCGGCACTATGGTCAGTATCGTGAACGTTGATAGGTGTACCTCCAACGGTGAAGGAGAATAGGATCATAGGACGAGCTCCGGATGGGTTTGCAGAAGAGGTGAGTCTTCAGCGATGAGGTAGGGAACTATAGCGGTTGGAGAACAGCTCTCCCTGATAGGACATAGTGCGCATTCTAGACCACCACAGTGTACACGTTTGCCAGATAAACAAACGTGGATGTGGCAGTTGGTGATAGAGTCTTCAGCATGCTCAGCTGAGTCAGGAGTATCGTGGATGTAGATGGTAGTACTTGAGTCTACGAAATGTGAACAGATGATCATAGAAGTAACTCAGGGTAAGCTGCAGCGATGGCTGGATCTAGGAGAGCTTTAGCGAGTAAGTCTTCAGAACTACACGAGTAGTGGGCATTTAGTGGGCATTTATTGCAACTAAAAGTAGTGCAGAATCGATGGTTGGCATTAAGTGTCACGTCGATAGAACCTACAGTAGATTTAGAGTGGTGTATAGCACTGTCCTCGGTATCGTGGAAGTTGATAGGGTAATCCCAGATTACAGAAGTAAAGAGTATCATAGATATAACTCAGGGTGGGTTGTAGGTAAATCTGCAAGAAAGTCAGTGACTTCAGCTTGAAGAGATTGAGCTAGTCTAGATACGTAAGCTTGACGTAAGCGAACTGCAGTGTACTCAGCTTCGATGAGTGATTGGTAGTGGGCTTGAACCTCAGGAGTGATGAAGGTTGAAGTGAGGATAGGTCCGATAGAATGGGGGAAGTAGGTGGGGTCGGTAGTAGTGAAAACGCGGTACGTGCCGTTGTTAGATGAGCCTATAGTAAGATGTGGGGGTTGTCCGCTAGAGTGGTTTTGGCGGATAGAGAAGGCAGCCATAGGCTACCCTCTGAACATTGCAGAAACTCTAACTAACTCGCTAGATTTAAGCTTAGTGAATTTAGAGTTGAAAGTTGATGCACCAGTTTGCAAGATTGCAGAAGCTCTAGAGCAAACAACAGCTCTGTTAGAGATACGCTCAACTTCAGCTTGAACGTCAGCTTTAGCTACGATCTTGAAAGAAGTGTAGTAGTTGCTAGCTTTGATAACTAAACCTCTGTGAGCTAAAAGCTTGTTGAATTTAGTGTAAGTTCCAACTTTTTGTAAGTTGTACTGAGCGATGTTAGCTGGAGAAGTAGTGAAAGCAGGTGCATTTAAGTCAGCAACTTGAGCAGCTAAAGATAAGAATTGAGATTCAGTTAAAACTGAGCCAGCAGTGAAAGCAGATTTGTTAGCAGTAACTAAGTCGTTGATAGCAGCGACAACAGCTAAAACTTTAGTTTTAGTTCTTGGGTTTTTAGACATAAGTGGGTCTCCGTAAAGTAAGTTAGGGGGTTAGCCTTAATAGGGCCTACGTGGGAGGTAGGCTCAGTTAAAGTAACTGTTCAGGATAGTGGGTTTGGAGTAGAGTGAGAAGGTCAGGATGATTAGCTGTGTAACGGGCGTGGCATTGATGCTCAATAGGGCATGAGCCACAAGCAACGTTATTACAAGAAAGCTTGAAGCCGATAGCTGTTGGCTTTACAGTAAGACCATGCGTTAGAGCTGATTGAAGATCAACTAGCGTCCAAGTCATAGACGTTTGTTGGAGTCTCGGAAGAGGACGTAGAAGACGATGCTCCAACAGCAGACAGCTGTGAGAGCTAGAACTGCTGTGGCTGTCATTTCAGGTTGATGCCCATCAGATTAGGAGATACTCCGACCATCTGAGGTAAGGCACCATTCCACTGCTGAGCTTTAGTAAGCTCGACGATTTGCGAGTTAGAACCTAAGGCTTTAGCTTTAAGCTCGATAGCTTGAGCTTCAGCAGTACCTTTAAGAAGGATAGAGTCAGCTTCAGCTTTAGCTTTCAACTTGATAGATTCAGCTTCAGCGTTTGCGGTGTTTACAGCACGTTGAGCTTCAAGGTTTTGCTTTTGCAACTTGAAGACTTCAGCATCAGCTAAGTTTTTCTCAGTCTGCTTAGTCTCGATCGACTTTAAGTAGTTCTCAGGTAAGATGATGTTCTCGATGTTGATAGCAGAAATGTCTAAAGGTAAGTCTTTAAGAGATTCGATTAGAGAGTCTCTAACTTTAGATGTAACTTCATCGCGTTTACCGATAGTGTCTTCAGCTTTGAATTTGGCTGTAGTCTCTTTAACGATGGCTCTAAATCTAGGATCGATAACTCTAGATTCGAACTGTTCCAATGAACCGTAGTCTCTGAATAGATTTAAAACTTCAGATTTACGAACTGTCCAGTTAAGAGAGGCAGCAACAGTGATAGGCATTTGCTCAGATGTTGAGGCTTGCATAGTTTCAGCGTTTTTGATAGTACGCACTTCGATAGTAGTGTTAGAGTCGATGATAGGTATCTTGAAGTTAAGACCTGGCTCAGCTACGTAAGAAGCTTTAGAGAAACGTTTAACTACGTCAACATGACCTTCAGGTGTGATAAAAACAGAAAATACTAAAAGTATTAAGGCTAGTATTGGAAATACTATTAAAAATGTGGCTTTAATGTGATCAGACAAATAAATTCTCCTTGAGAATGGTTAGTTCTGGTAGTATGTTAGGTTCAAAACATTCGTATGAACCACCAAATGGAAGTTTAGGTAGATATGAACTGGATTTAAAATGTGCGTGTAAGCGTTTTTCAAGATGGCTGATAGCATCAGCTGTATCAATATGTTCAAAGAGTACAGTCCAGTTGTAAGGCATTTTAACACCAGGTCTAAATCTGGTAGTTAACGGCTGAAAAGTTTTACCAATTTTGATAAAAGACTCGGTATCGTTACAGCAATGTAAAGCATATAAAGTATAGGCATTAAACTGCTTAGATATAGCACCTGCAGCTTTCCAACTTGAATAAGACCATAAGGTTTTAGTGTTTTTGTACTTACAAATAGTACATCCACAACCATCTAAATGGTCATTAGGTGTTTGGGTAAATTCACCATGAGCCGGACAAATAATAGTAACTTTAGTTTTACTATTAATGTACTCGACTTTAGAGTAATCGTAAGTATTCCCATGGACTTTAGTAGCTTTTGTAATAAAATCGGCGGTGTTTGAAGCGTTTTTAACTGCTAGTATTTGACTTACTTTAAGTCTAGCACAAGTAGGGCACTCCGATCCGTTCATGTGGTGAGATGGAACTTGAGTAAAATCTCCATGAGTAGGACAAGTGATAATTACTGGAACTTTGTTAGTAATATAATCAGTTTTAGTATAAATATACTTATCAGAATGTGTGATAGTTGAGCGTTCAATGAACTGCTCAGTGGTTAGTTTAGCTGGCATTAGGTCTCCTAAGTTTTGCTAATGATAGCATAAAATAGGTTAAATACCGATTAAGTGAGTTTGACGATGTCGCGCTTGAAATGAGCAGCTAGAACTGAGAGGTCAGCAAAAGATAGCTCACCTTGGTAGAAGTAAGGCTGAGTGCCCAGAGGTAAGCGTTTAGCTAGGACAAGCGCGTCAGAGTGGGTGAATGGGTGAGAGAGTTCAGAACTAAGAGAAGCAAGGCTGTTAGTGAGGTGAACGTGGTTGGCACGACGCAAGGCATGCAGGAAGAAAGGAGCTAGATGTGGAGGTGTAAGGTAGCGAGGAATGTAGGTAACAGGAGCTAGATCTACAGGAGTGTAGTGAGGGATAACGATACCTGGAGAGAGTGGAAGGCGATCGCTAGTGGGTGGATAAGAGTGGATGTGCTCACGGCGTAAGAGGTAGTGGGTGTGAGCGATCTTAGCGAGCTCGATGTGCATCGATTCGCGTTGGAGTTCCGCTACCTCTGGGATAGGTGAGAAAGGAGTGTTGAGGTGGGTGTAGTAGAGCTTTGAGAGCTTAGACATAAGTCGGTTGGCTTTGGCGGTCTTAGACCAAGGTAGGTGGAACATCGGTAGACTCCATAGCGGTAACGATAAAGATAAAAGCAGCTTCTACTTTGTTACGAGTAGAATGACAGCAAACACGAGCACCGTTAACGGTTAAGCAGTAGTAGTGGTTTACAGAGTCGATAGAAATAGAAAGGCTGTTCAGCGGAAATGAACGTGCAGCGCTAAGCGAGCTAAAAATGACGGTAGTAGAAGTAAGTGTGATACGAGTAGTACCACAAGTTAGGGTCTTCATCTGCCAGCGAAAAGTGTTTTCAATTCAGCTAGCACATCAGAAATGTCAGCTTTGATAGGAGCGAATTGCTCAACGTTAGCTTTGATAGTAGACTTTAAGTCTGATAAGTTAGTAGATTCAGCGAACTGCTTGAAAGGTTTGATAGAAGCATTGATAGATGCGATGTTAGTTAATGCGTCTTCAGCTTTAGCAGATACAGTGTTAACAGTTTGCTGTAAGTTAGAAACTACACGTTTAGCTTGAGTTTCAATGTGGTCAACGATGTGATCCATGTGTTCAAAGTATTCAGAGAATTGAGCAGCTAGGTCTTCTTTAGTAACCTTAGCAGATTGCTTAGCTAAGTCTTCTTGAGCATACATAAGTTTAACACCTTCGTAAGTAGTAAGTTTGTCAAACAAAATAGCGTGGATTTCGTCAGAGATTTGGAATGTGTCAGTACCAACAACAACTTTGTCAGCAGATAAAGAAGTGATTTTAGAGATTGGTAATCTAGTACCTTTAGGTGATGTATAGAATAATAAGTCGTCAAGTTGTTCAGGTGCAAGTTCGTGGATTGGTTTCATAGAAGGCCTTTGTGGGTTGGGATTAGTTGGAATGGTTGTCCGTTGGTAGGGTGGTAGATCTGAGTACCATCCTCAAGGGTTTGGACTTGCCCTAGAGGATAGTTGGTAACAGATGGGTGCTTAGTAGGAGCAGGTGAGGCTGGTGGTGAAGTAGGGCTTGGAGCTGGGGTAAGCATACTTAAGCGGACATCACAACCTTCAAGATGGCGGCCATCAGTAGTGAATGAGTAGTTTCCAGCTGATAGTGGATACCTAGTAGAGTCTGGGTTGGCGCTAAGGGTAAAGGTCTTACCGTCAAAATCTACAATATCTCCAGGTTTAAACTGCATGAGGAGTCTCTGAGTATTGAGAGATTAAGGTGTTCTCCAGCTTCTGTCTAGATGATAGTAGGTTTGACTGGATAGTAGAGATTTCACGGAAGTTGTCGTTGATCTTGTCAGAAGTTTTACGGATAAGAGATTGGATTTTCTCTTGGTGTTTGAGTTCGTCCTGAGCAGATTGCTTGAGGGCTTTAACGTCGATTCCAGTGTTAGATAGAAGTTCGAGAGATTCGTAGATGGTTTCGTTAACAGACTGCTTGATAACAGAGCCAGCTGAAGTAGCTAGATCTGAGGCAGCTGAAACCATCTTGTTGAGGTCTTGCAGTTGTTGCTGGAAGGTTTTGATAGTAAGCTTGTTCTGAAGGTCATTCTCGATGGTTGGAAGTAGTTGCTGGATCTGGTTAATAGAGATAGTAGCTGCAGCGATTAGAGGTTCGATAGATGAATATAAATCTTCATGAGTTTTCTCGATGGTGATCTTAGTCATGATAGCTAGCTGTTGAGCATCGAACTTTGCACGTGTGTTAGGAGCAGCTGAGTCGGCTAAGGCTGAGACTTGAGAGTCGATCTGCATGTAGGTTTGAAGACGATCTAGCATAGATGAACGGATTGAGGTTAGGGTCTCGATAAGGTTGATAACTTCGTCACGCTTAAGGTTGATAGAGTCACGTAGGGTAGCTACGACTTGAGAGATTGACTGCTCTTTGATAGACTCGAGTTTGTGAGCTGCGGTCTTAGAGTTTACGAATTTGCCAAGCCAAGAGCCTTCAGGAGCTATACGAGCTAGAACTTTAGAAGTAGTTGCAGGAGCTTTGCCGTTGTTGGTGAAGTCTTGGATTTGAAGCATAGCTGCTGCAATCATGTCTTTAACGTCGTCAACACCAGCTAGGGTGAAGTTGGCTGTAAGTTTAGATGAATCGGCAGTGTCTAGGGCTTTAGTCTGGTTGTAAAGAGCGGTTAGATCAGATAGAGATGAAGATGGTTGTTGAGGTTCGTCGATGATTTCAACATCTAGCGGTTTACCGTCCATGGTTGAGATTGACATTAGAGGTCCTTTACTTGCAAGTAACTATGATCTTGTCTTTGATTACAAGAGTTAGTCCAGATGGGTGTTTGTATTGACCATCACCAATAGTAGAATAGATAGAGTCTAAGTTTGGAATTGATAGAATGGCATCAGCAGTAGCTTTGTGATCTAGACCTAAAGTACGTTCGTAGAATCTAAGTAAAGCATGTTCAGATACTACAAAAGATTTAGTAAGATGTTTCAGCTGTTTACTAATAGTGGCTACTTCAGATTGGATAGAAGTAAGTTCACGATCTAGCTGAGACTTGTGAGCTGTAAGTGTTTGAGCTTTAGCTACAAGTGTATCTAGTTTAGTTTGAAGTGCTTTCAAAGTTGAAGCATTAGACATTAGAGGTCCTTAGTTTGAGGTTTGTAGAAGGTTTGCATGAAAGTGATTATCATGTTGTCAGTGCTAGAATTAAAGTCTACGTTAGGTTTAAGCCCGCACTGTATAGCAGATTTAGAAGCTACTGTAGTAACTCCACCTAGCGGAATATACCCTTGAGATATTAGCTGTTTAGCTTCGCTAATTAGATCTTCGAGGTATCTAGATGTGATTACTTGGTACATGATGTGATGATGATAGCTATGGCTTCAGCAGACATAGTCTCTTGACCTAAGATGTTAAGAGTATAGGTGATGTGCTCTTCGATTTGGTGGTGGAATTTAGGGTCTACTTTCTCGATCATACGGTATTTAAGTAGACGGAATGACATGATGTCCATTAGTAGTCCTTAGGTGGGTGTTTGGGTTTACGTTTGTAGGCCTTCTTAGAAGCTACGTACTTGGTTGAAAGGTTGATTTCCTTACGGAAAGACTTCTCAACGTTGTAGTCACGTTTAGTGGTCTTTGACATGGGTTAGCCTTAAGAGATAATAAGTGAGTTTTTACAGATTTTAGTAATAGCTGTTTGCATTTGATTTGAGATATGAGTTGATTGAGATTGCTGCTCAGGTTGCCAACTACGTGTACGTATAACAGTGTAAAGTTGGTTGATTAAACGTTGACGTTGCAAGTAACAAATTGAACGCCAGTGAAGTTTGAGTTTAAGATTTGAGGAAGTTTGAAATTTGTGGTATGCGTATTCGTATTCAAATAAATGAAAAGGCATAAGTGTCCTTGAATTAAAGTGGGTAGATGGAGCCCCATATGTGAGTCGAACACATCAGAGACCCTTCGCAGGGGTCAAGCCGGATCCGCCGGATGAGACAAAGTAAAACTGCGAGGTTAGTCGCAGTTGATGATGAAGTGGAGTCCTTCGAGCTAGGTATGGGGGTTGAACCCATGGCTGATTCTTACCAAGAACCTGCTTTAACCAACTAAGCGAACCCAGCTCGAAAGACTACATGTAAGAGCGTACCAGTTGGCTGCAATAGCGCTTAATACTGGCAGAGGCTTATGGTTTAATGATAGCTAAGGCTATTAACCGTGATGACTATCAAGCTGCCTGAGCTACAGGACTTGAGTACTAGTGTGCTGTTACGCTAAATTAACCAAATACCTAAACCACCTACGGAATCTTACAGATTTGTCTCTGCTTTCTTTTGTTATATTTTCAAACCATAAATGGGACGATAAGCTTGACTTAATAGATAGGATTAGCCAAGGTTAAGTATATAACTACTATAGCGGTGGAAGTGTTAAACTCTTTAAAGGATGGCTGCTTCTAAGCCAACCTCCTAGTAGATAACCATAGGTTACGAGTATACTTTAAAGTTGATAGAGAACTCCTCCACAGGGATTCAAATTAGTTTTAGTGGAGCCAAGTTAGGATAAGGACATAACAACTCGATCAACACACAGAGCCTAACTATGTGCTGAAGAAAGTTGAATGATGGTGTGGGTGAAAGAAATCGAATCTTCATACACAAAAAAGTGTACATGCACCTCAAGCATGCGCGTCTACCAGTTCCGCCACACCCACACAAGGTAAATAAAAATAAAAGGTTGGAGGTTAGCTGATATAGTCAGCTCTCCAGATTTCGATGTCTTTGCCAGTACGTGAGTCTACAACGTATAGAACATCAACAGTTTCGCCGGCTTCGTAGTCGGCTTTGTCGAATGAATTGAGGATTTCGTCCTCGAATGTTTCGACGATAAGGTTGGTTTCAGGGTCTCTGTACAATGGTAGGCCTTTAAATGAGTTTGTCAGGGTGATTGAGCTTGAAGAAGTCGTAGATGGGTTGGAACTCAGGACGCATAGGAGAAACAATACAAGATTGAGCGTCTTGAAATTTACAAGATGGACAAGAACCTGCACCGTCACAGTCTCCACGAATGGGATGAAACAGTTCGAAGTCTGCTCCAACAAGTTGAACACAGTCAGGGTTAGATGTGAAAGTATCGTAGATGTTCATAGAAATATCTCAGGATGGGTTGAGGCAAGCTTGCGTTGGAAAGCTCTAATAGGTTCTACGCAACTACCACCTACCTGAAGAAAGCAAAGTTTACAGTAGTTTCCTGAAGAATAGCAAAAGCCTTTAGAGCTATGAATAATAGGATGTGATAGACTAATGTTAAAAGATTGAGAGTGTAGAGGTTTCTCGAATACGACGTAGATGGTGTTACCAGATGAGTGGGTAATAGGTGTCATAGCTAGTCTCAGTATAGTGGTAACAGAGGACCGTGGAAAGACTCATAGTCTTTGAGAGTCTGTGGGAAGCCATGGTGAGAGTGGATAGCAGAGTGGCAGTGCTCGCAGACACAAGCTAGATCAGCTGGGGTTTCACGATAGAGGTTGGTGTAGGTGATATGGTGGACGTGAAGAGAAGTTTGAGCTCCACACATTTGACAAGAGTAGCCTGCAGATTTGAGGGCTTGTAGACGTTTAGACTTCCATTCGGGTGAACGTAGGTACTGGTGCTTGTTATAGCGGTACAGAACTAGGTCAGCAGCTTGGGTAGATGTAGGACGTCTGCGTTTTTCAGCTAGCCTAGATGGGATGATCTCTAAGAGAGCTATGAAGGCGATTAGAATTAGGAAGGTGATTAAATCAGGCATCACTAGTTCTCCTTTTTGAGTTGATTGGTTTTGGTAATGATTTTCTTAGATATGGCTTTGACTTTCTTATTCTTACTAACACCTTTGAACTCGAGTATGGCTTTGAGTTTGTCGTGGTTGTTCTTCTCGTAGTAGTAGAGGAAGATTTCCCAACCAGCTTGAAGTGAGTTGTAAGGGATGTTGCGTTCACGAAGGTAGTCTTTCCAGAGAGGGTCGACTCCACAGATGTTAGTGTAACGACCTTGGTGGATAGCTGAGTAATCTAGAGAAGATTCGGTGTAACAGAGATAAATGATGAAGATGGTGTCAGCTTTACTCAAGCCCATTCCGGTCTATGTCCTTTTTGATCTTGTCAAGGAATTCGTAAGATTTGAGGTTTTTCTTAATGTTAAGTAGGTTAGCGTTGGTAGCTGATAGAGATAGTTCGGTTTGAGTTAGACGTTTGTCAAGGAAGATAGCTGTACGCTGAGCTTCGTTGACTTTAGACTCCAAGTGGATAGCGTAGTTGACGTAAGATGAAAGATAGTAGACTACAAAGAATAGTAGTAGGATCAAGCCTACGATGGTTAGCTCATCATTGAGTTTTTTCTCGTTCATGAGATGTCCTTAATAAAGATTACAGCGAGGGAGTAGATTGTGAGTCTAACCACGCTGTGTATTGGTCGAGGAATTTAGAGATTTCCGAGTTGCCGTTGATGTCAAACGAAGTATTACTAAAACTAGTATAGATAGTTAATCTACCATCAATAACTAGATATGTAGCAAGGATCTGACGAAAAGGTATGGTAAGTTTAGGACCTTTGTAGTAACTAGTCATGGTCTTCAACACCGGTGTCTGGCTCGATAACGATGTCAGGAGTAGACTGGATTTGACTGATGGTAACTAGATATGAGTTGCCAGGGATAAGAGTTTTACGAGCTGATTGATCTAGGATAACTAGACCTTGGTGTGGGTTTTGAAGGACAGTGGTGCCTTGAGCATCAGCTATGCATACAGAGGCAAAGTCTGCGATTTTGGGAGTGAAGGGCATGTAGTCTCCAAGTAGATGGTTTTGGTGGCTGGATCTGAGGTGTATGAATCACCAAGATCGAAGTCGATGTCCAAGTGGACAGTGTAAGATGGGTTGCAAGTGTCGAGTAGGTCGATGAGCTCTTTAACGGTCATTAGTAGGTCTCCCTGTCAGCTTTAAGTTCAGCTTCAGCTAGCTCAATAGTTTGAATTAGATCTTTACGAAGTTTATGATTAAAGGACATCCAGTAACCAAACTCTTTAGATCCATGTTGAGTTGGTATAGTATCCTTGATCTGGTCTTTAAGTTTGCTAAGTTTATTGGATAACTGTAAGTTTTCTTGGTATTGGTAATACTGAGTAGGTGTCATTAGTAGTCCTCAATAATGCGTTGCAGATGTTCAGCTAAGAACATAGCTAGGAGTAGTTCAACGAAAAGTTGAAAGTCGATAGTGGATGCTAGAAAGTGGATAAATAGAAATGTAATTGGAAGTAAGAAGATGTAGATAGAGAACTTCATTTGTAGTTCTTGTAGTAGTAATAAGAGATGCTGTTCTGGATATCTACGATTTCAGCTACTGCAAGTTCGTTGATGTAAGAACAGATGGTAGTAGCTTGCGTTGAGTGGTACATGAAAGAGTTGTAGGCCTGCTGGATAGCTTTAGAGTTTGCGTGCTTCTCAGCTTGAGCAAGAGCTAGTAGGTCTGTGCCTGCAAGTTCAACGTAGAGGTTGCACTCGTAGTCAGATGTGGCGATGAATGCAAGTTCACTAGATGCTTCAGATGGTGGGAGCATGTCGGTTGAGGCGAAGGTGAAGGTAGCTAGGATAGCTAGGAGTAGATGTTTCATTAGTCGCTCGATGAAGAAGATGAATCTGACGATGATGAAGAGTGGTCAGAAGAATGGTGGGACTTAGATGTGGTAGGTTCGAAGTCGTAGCTAGGGTTATCCCAGAATGTAGTGGGTGGAGTGTAGTTAGTTGTAGTTGGTTCAGGTCTGGCTGAAGGTTTAGATGGATATCTAGGTGTGGTAGGAGCTGTAGGCTCGACTGGAGTAGGTTTGGGTCTGGTAAATAGGTAATATAAGATACTGATAAAAGAGATAGAGATAAATATTAGTATGAATATACTAAGAAAGATAGCTTCAGATGGAGTCATTTAGGTGCCTTTATGAATGCGTTTTTGATGTTCCAAGGGTGGGTTAAGTAGAATTGGTACTTAGCATCGAGGTTAGTTGGAGTTAGGGATAACAGGTCTTTGAAGGTCTCAAAGAAGTCCTCTTTAGAGCGAGGAGTGCGTTTAGCAATTTGAGGTGTGTCAGACATGGGTGGCCTTAGAATAAGTTTTTAGGAATAACGTCGATTTGTGACAGTTGACCAATACCGCTGTAAGATACTTCGCAAGGTAGTGAGCAGATGGCTTCAGCAAAAGCAACGCAGTCAGCTTCAAGCAGTTTCCACTGGTCTTTGGTTGAAGGAGTTGTGTAAGTTTCAAATTTCAAAGTTCCGTGGGTTTCACTGATAAAGTCGATAGAGTTGAAGTAGGTTGATTTGGGTGTGAATGGAATTTGTCTAGATTTCCAGGTATAGGTGTTGATAGTATGTTTGGTAAACATAGGTGGCCTTTGAGTTAAAATGGTCTTGCAGGTACCGCTGCAAGTCGGGTGTAGTTTAAAGTCCCTCCGGACTGTGCAACTTCGCTCTGAGGTCTCGAACCTCGTAAGTTAATTACTCTTACCTGCGCCGTGCAGATCTAGACGTCTTTAGATTGAGCGAGTTGTGGGTTCATCAGGCTTGGAATTGCACCAAGGTTTGTAGTCGCGCTGTGCAACATACTGAATTGTTCTAATTATTCGAACTGATGGATGAAACCTCAGAGACTGCTGAGGTGCCAGATCTTAGACAAGAGGAGGTTACAAAAGAAAAAGTGTGTACAAGGTTGGATTCGAACCAACGAATAACACCGTCTTACGGGCGTTGCCTTACCGCTTGGCGACTTGTACATAAGAACCCACAAGTGCCTTGCTTGTAGGTTACACAGATTTCAAAGGAGATAATATGTATGCAGCCAAGGACTTTCACCTATGGACACTAGCGTCATTAGATAAGCTAGCTACTAGATAGTATGCGTCTGTCTTCCGCCACTGCATTTTGGGTTACTGCTTGTTGATGAAGTAAGCAGCTACTGCACCTAAAGCTGCTGTGATAACTAGCTTAGCTAAAGGTGATTTGATGTTAGGAGATACAACAGATTTGATAGCTCGCTTTGTAGAGATTCTAGCTGTCTGTTTAATTCCAAGGGTTACAGCAGATTTCTTAGGTCTGCCTCTAGTGGGTTTAGTTGGGTTTGGTTTTTCTGTCATACGACTACCATCCAGTCTTCTGCAAATATGTCAGCTTGAGAAGCTAACCAGCCTTTCTGTGGAGAACCGTTAGCTGTAATCATAGTAATATATGGGTTACTATTAAATGTTAAGTCTGGTGATATATCTACTTCCATGAAGATATACATATTTTTACCATTCCACCCAGCTCTAGCTACCTTTTTACAGTTTTTTAGTTGTGCTATAGCATCACCGAAGTTCATTATAACTCCTCGTCAGTATCTAGTACACCAGCCGGTAGCTTGATGTTAGATAAGATATCGTCAACGATTTTGTCTAAGTTGAATGCAGCTACTCCAGAGTCAGCAGCACCTAAAAGCATTAAGTCAGAAACTTGTGATAGCTTTTTGTTTTGAGTGTGGTTAGCTACCATAGCAACTAGGTTAGCTGCAATAAATGGAGCAAATGGAGATTTAGTGTAACCTTGCACGAAGAATGGTAAATGTGGTGTCAGTTGCTTTAAAACTTGCTTGTTGATGATTCTACCAGCTTCCATTTTAGAAGCGATAACTAATGCTTGTTTGTTTTGGTCTACTGTAGCGATTGCTGAATCTTTGATTTTTTGTGCCATTGTCTTTTCCTTTGGGGCTGGTTGAGTAGTAGGCTCAGGTTGAGCGACAGGTGTAGGTTTTATTTTATTTTTATCTCCGTCAATTTGTACTACATTTGTATTGTTGTAGTATTCTAAATAATATCTAGTGGTCATTTCTATAGTATCTGTAGTATTACCTGATTTAGTTTTATATACTACGGGGAACTTGTACGATGATACGTCTCTAATCTCTTTTACTACCACAGTACCATGAGCAGGATGGAAGAAAGTATCACCGACTTTGAATGGGTAAGTAGGTGAGTCTTCGAATGGATCGTCTTCGAATGAGCTAGATGGCTTACCAAACTTGATAATGAAGTCAGCAACTGAGATTGGTACTAGCCCATCAGTAGTATTAGATCCTGTCCAATATTTAGAACGTTGATAATACAAAAAATAATTCATAGTATATTGTGATTTTTGTAGGGTTGTGTCTTTAAATATAGGCTCGCCTAAGCTAGTAAGCAAATGGTAGAATGCTTGACGATCGGTTTGAGATGCGTTTTTAACACTAACTGCGTAAGATCTGATGTCAGTAGATTGTGATGGATGTTCTGGGTTAAGAATTTTGAAGTTGTCAGGATCCCAATTACCTCTACCATCAGTAACTCTTACAGAACCAGTACTGTGGTCAGTAGTAGTAACTTCCCAAATAGAGCCTTTATTCATTTGCGTGTCATAGTGACTAATACGTTCAACATAATCACCAACTTGGATTTTACGTGTAAGGTATTTATCAGGAGTAGCTGACATAGATGTGGCCTTATAAGATGTGATTTTGGTGTTGTTTTGATATCTAGAGTTGTCTAAGTATTTAGATTCGAATACAAAAGATTTACCAGTTTCAACTGTGGTGATGTAGAGCATAGGTTTATATAAATCTGAAGGTTTGATGTAGTATTCTACACCACCTGGAGTGATTTGAAATTTGCAGTCTTTGATGATGTCGATGAATTCAGCAGGAAAACCACCGCAAGTGTGTCTGGGTTGAGACTTGCAGTTGGAATAGACTTCGTAAAGAGATTTGCCGATAGGGTTCATTAAGAATTCCTGTGAGTTAAAATAGGTAGAAGTTTACGTAAAGTAAATTCAAAAGATTTTGGACTGTGCTTGAGTTCCCAATAGTAAGATTGGGTAGTGGTTGTAGGGAATTTGTAAGGGTTATAAGTAGTTACAGTGAACCAGTTACAAGATTTTACAATTTGGTACTTTGAGAATCTACCGCCAGTAACTCGATCACCAGCTTTAAACGGTCTATAGATGTTGAAGTACCATAAAAGATAGATGAAAGTCATCCTCAAATGAATATTGCCGTGGTAGTCACGTTGAAGTTTCACGTAGCTTCCTTGCGAGGGATTACTCCAAATCTAAGGAGTTTGTCGTATTGGGTTTTGAGCTCGAGATGTTGAGCTAACAGAGAGTGGTAAGCTAAGGTAGCTTGATTAGCTGAACTAGCATCGGCTTTGAGTTGGTTGTACTCAGCTTCAGTTAAGATGATTTGCATGATATTGGTCCTCTAAGTAAGCTTTGTAGTTGTCAATGTCTGATTGGCATTTAGCGGGTGTGTGGTAGCTGATATTAAAATTACTGGTATTATAATCTTTAAGTCTAAAGATAATATTAGTAGGTGATTGAATTGACATAGTTAATACACTACTAAATGGAATTACAGCTGCATAATAAGCATTTATAGAGTCTGACTCGAAGAATGGTTTCATTTGATTAAGTCTTTGATGGCGTTGAAAAATGAGTTTGAAGTCATGCGAATAGTCCTTTCGATTTGAGTTCGTCAGCTACAGCGTATGGAATGTCTAGCTGTTCTGAAGTATCTAGGTTAATGACTGTAACGTAGTCAACGTGGTATTCATAGATTTCATACATTTGGGTTGCCTTTACGGTATCTATCTAGGCGATAGAGGAATTTGAAGACTAGTTCGTGAGAAAGGTTGTTCTCAGTAACTAGCTTGTGGTAGGTTAATAGGTCGATTGGAGTTGAGTCAATTAGACGGATTAGTTGCTTGAGTGTCATTGAAGATCTCCTTGCAGATCTCTACGTAAGCATCTAAACCAGGGTAGCCTTTAGCTTGAGGATGGCAGTACTCCAATGGTGGGTAGTGGTCAGCTAGCATGTCTATAATCGGTTGCTTGTCTCTGCCTGACTGCCAGTAAGATAAGAAGTGGTCAGTAGCTACAAGCTTGTGAGCTTTGATATAGAAGTAAGCCTCTTTAGTAGGCAACTGAGGGAATGGTTTGTTAGCTTTAAGATCGCTAAAGATTTGGTGGATAGGTGACATGGGTTTCCTTGATTGAGATGTAGGGTTGTGTCAGGTGAGGTTTGAATAAAACCCCAACTTTGAAAATGGTTAGTGTACGTTTGGACTACTTTCGAAATCTAGATTTCTCATAAGCAGCTACGCTTTTGCAAGTAGTGATTGGGTTAGCTTTAGGATATACAAGTGTAATGGTCCAGTAGCCTCCGTAGTAACCTGAATGGTGATAAGTAAAATGTTTAGTAGGCTTCATGGATTAGGCCTTACCTAAAATTTTAACGTGGTCAACTTTAGCTAACGTTCGCTTGAAGACTTCACCTCGATACATGTAGGGTTTGATTTCAGCTTCGAATTGAACTACAAACGATTTGTTAGGTTTAAGCTTAGAGATAGCTCGCTTAAGAGCCGGAGATAGAGATACATGAGCATGGTCTCTGAATAGCTCGCCTGTAGAGTCGAAGATTTGAGTCATAAGTACTTTGGGATCTCCAGTACCTACATCTCTGAAGTTAGATGCGTGTAGTTTTGCAGTGTATTGCATGGGTATGTCCTTGAGTTGAGTTAGAGCTAAGCTCGAGTGAAGGCTAGAGTTAGCCCTCAGTTGAGGTTAGGAGTGGGAATGTGTGGTTGTAGTCGTAACCGTAGGTATTGTGGATGGCTTGATGGCAGTCACGACAAAGGGAGATTAGATGAGAAAGTGGTTCATCTCCGAAGTTGGTGTATTGCAAGTGGTGGACTTCAAGTGGGATACCTGAGGCGTTGCATTGCTGGCAGGTATAAGAGTCACGAGAGAGGATTTGCTTACGTTTGACTTGCCATTGAGGTGACTTGAGGTAGTCTTGCTTGGTGAGTTTATGGCGATTTAAGTCGAGAGGTTTGTAGGTGTGCTTTACGTTACGATTGTGGATAAAAGCGTAGAGAAAAGCTAGAGTGAGGATGATAAATAGGTAGACCATAGGAGCTCCTGAGCTAGATTACACTAGCTCGTTGTATTTGGTTTCTAGCTCTTCGTAAGTAACTTCGATGATTTCCATAGTAGTGGTATCTTGAAGTACTACAGAGCTGGGTTTATGTTCCAATATTTGGTACATTTTGGGGTCCTTTAGTATGTAGGTGGTGTAGTAATAGTAGCTGTAAGGGATTACAAATAGGAGGATAAAAAAGAGAGGAGAGATAGCTTGAATAGCTAAGATTACTGCAATGAATATAACAGCTAGTACTACTAGTTTTGTGGTAGGGTGCATAAGGTATCCTTAAATAAAGTGTGTTCTATCGGTTTAAAAAGAAAAAAAAATACTTACTATTACGACAGAAGAAAAAAAAATAAGACAACAACTCAATTAAGAGTTGCTATCTATTTTAATGCCATTGCGTTTACTTTGAATTCGCCTTGGTATTCGTAGTTGTTGATCATTGCTTTAACTTTGTCCCATTCAGCTTGAGATTCTGCACCTATGCCTATAGATGTGAAGTAGTTAGCTAATATTGAGTCACGTTTGCTGTGGATTGACTGCATGAATTCAGCATACCATGCTCTAACGTCTGCTGCGGCTTCAGGACATACGATGAATGCGTCGTGGATGTCTATTACCCAACCGTATTTGTCGAATGCTTTGTTAACTACGTAGTTAGCGGCTTGAGAATCTAGATTGTGGATTAGAAGTGTAACGAAGTATCTTCTGAATTGCTCTAGATCTGCCTCTTTACGAGTAGTTGTGTGGTGAATTGTAGGTATTGCTCCTGTGATTGAGTCGTAGATGTTGTAAAGTCTAGTCTCTTCACCGATTTGGTTGTATCTGTTACATTCGATAGTGAATGTTTCGTCTACGATATGTGGTTGCATAGTTTCTTGAGGTTTACAGTTGTTGATTAAGAAATCTTTCAATGCGTTTGCTAGACCTAATGCACCTGATGATAGTTCAGTATTGAATAGTTGAACTTGCTCTAGTGTGTACTTGTGCTTTTTAGCTTGCCATAGCTCGTGGCATGCCTTAGATGAACCGTACAGCATTGGTGTAGCTGCGTGTTTGAACTGAGTTCTTGGGATACCTTCGAATTTCCATGGGTCTGATAGGGTTGAGCCTACGATGTTAGTCATAGACATAAGTCTAGAGTCGTTAGTTAGAATACCTATCCATTGAAGCATAGAAGCTGATGCATCTAGTTCGATTGGAGTTGACCACTTGTGTGAATTGTCAGTAGTAACTGATAGTAGTTGGTCATATGATGCTTGCTTAATGTCGATGAAGTCTAGTGATGTATCGAAGTAGTTGTCTAGTTCAGTATAGATTCGTTGAAGCCAGAAGTTCTCGTGGAATTCAGCTCTGTCGTCCTCTGAGTTAGGATCTAGGTCATGAAGTGTTGTAGATTGATAACATTTGATGCCAAATTGAGACTTAGCTAGTTCAGTACCTTCCTTGAATCCGTTTAGTTCTGCTATGAATAGTGAGTATGCATATACACCTGCGTTAGTTGCTGTATTTCTTGCCATTGGGTTTTCCTTATTTAATATATTTCTTAGTTGCTTTATCAGCACATCTCATGTATAATGAAGAATCTGATACTTTATATGTATCATGCATTATTGCTTCTAATTTACCACCTGCTCGTTTGAATAGTTTGTTTGTATATACCTCTATTTTATGTTGTGTTTCGTACATTTTATTTAATATATCTATTGATAACATTATGATTCCTTGTTTAATATGGGTTGCTAGTCATTCTGGTATTACCAGTAATGATCTAGCGTCTTTGTTGCTGATTGGATTGAAGACTTTGCTTAATCCAGATGAGATTGCTCTACCTCTAGAGTCTGAGTAGTTGTTACCTCTAGAGAATGTAGCGTTTAGGTTAAAGGTGTGGAAGTCTAATATTTCCACTGAGACTGTGTCATAGGTCGCTCTGTCTGAGACAAAGTTTCCACCTTGTTTACTGATGATGGTTTTGATTTTATCCATCGATTTGGTTGTGTTATGCCTGATTACATCGTAGTAGTTGTTGATGTATGATGTATCGTAGTTGAATTTAGTGTTACCAGCTTTCATGAAGCCTTCACGAACTAGTCCTGTATCTAGTGTCTTACCGTTTAATCTAGTCATAGTAGATTTGCTTGAGATGTCTTCCTTAAGTGTGTACTTGTGGAATTTGTATGTTGCTCTGATTTGCTCGAGTTCAGTTGATGATACGAATTGGAGGAGTTTGTCCTCAACTAGATTAGCTTCTGCCCAATTACGAGCTGGGATTGCATGTGATTCGATATAGCCAGCATCTGATAGTGAGATGAGTACTCGATTGAATACAAGTTCGTTGTTGAATCTATCGTGCCAATAAGGTAGTGATACTGAGCCTTTGTTTAGTAAGTATTGATGCCATAAGGCTTTTACGAATTTGTTAGCGAGTAATGCGTACTCTGCAC
>JACCDP010323814.1_pt1:0-90000 | contig 92203 bp, 61 predicted proteins | sample 7445841 | NCBI WGS metagenome assembly JACCDP01 (sample SAMN15323441, study PRJNA562643) | freshwater metagenome | isolation source: river surface water | place: USA:Blue River Watershed | collected 2017-08-17
CCTACTTAACTTCATCATATTTGATCGATTTTCTGACCACCTAGCGGCGGCCGCTTTCAACAGAGTCGGGTGTGTCCATTCGGTCGAAAAAATACCCATCCCCTCACTCCCAGTTTCCCGCGGATTGACGCCATGATGTTGCAGCGAGAGTGCGTTCGTAAATCAATCGGACGCAAAACCGCGTGACTCACAAAAAAACTCGATTCACAGAATTGCTACGTTCGTTCAAAGTTTCACCCATAAGCCATCATTCAAATATGAGCATGACGACAAATTGTACATACAGGGCCATGTTCTTCTTAAATTGTGCTTCAGTAGATCAATCCGACGAAATTGGCAGACTCAGAGAGTCATTCTATTTCATATTGCCGTCACGTTTCTCTGTTTTCGTTTATGGGAGATTTTCGAAAAAATTGCATGAACGATTTGCTTTTTTCTGAATCAGATTGTGTCAGGAAATTCTTTTCATTTGACAATTTCCCGTGAAGTTTGTCCATGTGTTGAACAATGGATATGTACGAATCGGTTTTCGCAGATGACCGAGTTTCCTGAAAAAAATCAGATGCTTCTTGTAACAGTTGTTGAAATTCAGTTGAACTCAAATGCCCGTCGCTCAAACACTTCCCCCTTGAGCCAAAAAGCTTGAAAAGAATTTGCTTTTTTTGTTGATTGGAAACAGAAATTGTATTTGTTTTTTTCCTCAAGTGATTGTAAACATGGGTCGCGATTTGAGATAAAACGATAGACGTCGCGGCAACCGGCAAGACGAACACGGCGATTGATGCGTTCATCATGCTCACAGTCAAAGCATTAGTTTGGATTGCAAATAGAAAAACACCCAACCATTTGAAAACTGACATTGATTTTTTCAGCCTACGTTCGTGAGATTCCTTTCGTTCCACATGAATTTGAATATTTTCGATAATTTCATCAATAGTCTTCAACAGCATTTTCTGGTTTTCAGACATCTGTTTCTGAATCGTGCTTTTTGGACTGGAAAAGTCAATGCTGCTTAAAGAACTTGTCGTCTGAAAACCGATTGTTTCAGGGTTGAATAAAACATGATTTTTGGTTTCAGTCAAGCTAGAAATGGCTTTCGGCAATGATTCCACAGTCGCAAAATGGACTGCGATTTCATCAGGCACATCGGCAAAATTAGACATGAAAGTGGAACTGATTTTTGAATATCCAAATGTTAGAGATAAGTCGCTTTTCGGTTTCTTTTGTGTGAAATATGAAAAAAAAACAGTTTTTGTACAGCAGTTTTTTTTTTCTTCTAACAAAAGACTGCCAGGCACCACAAAATGACTTATTGAATCGTGCCCAGCAACTGAAACCCGACAAATGAAACAAAAAACAGAAGGCGGCGGCGGCGGCATTCCGTGCTAGTCAACATTAGCGTTCGTCGCTGTCGTCCGGCTCTGTCGTCCGGCTCTATCGTCCGGCTCTGTCGTCCGATCAACAAGTGTTGACAAGTCGAAGAAAAGAAACGTTCATCGAGTTGAAAAATGGACATTCGTGTCTGCATGGAGATTGACAAGGTTAAACGGCTTGTGAAAAGTCTAGAGAATTTACGAGGTTTGGAAAGGTCGATGTTTTCCATTTACGTTCCACATGCCGAGTACATTCCTTCGTTTGTGCAAAAGTTGAGACGTGAATTTGAAAACAATTCTAGTTTGTTGAACCATCAAAAAAATAAAATTGCAGTGCTTAATGCTATTAAAAATATGTTAAGTCGTTTAGATTTTTATTCCGAAGAAGTTCCCCCAAACGGCTTGTTCCTTTTTTCCGGAACTGTCATCACTCAAGAAAGCGAAGAGAAAAACGTTTTCGTAGATTTTCAACCTCCGAAGCGAGTGACATCACACATGTTCGTTCGAGACAACAGATTTGTCACATTTCCCCTCTCGGCATATTTGGATTCATCTCACAATTTTGGATTCATCGCATCCGATGAAAATGGAATGTTGATTCCTCAGTATGTTTTGTCACATTCACATATGCTACGTTCCTGCCTAAATGGAAAGCACATATCGATCATTGATACGTCCCGTGATGACTTCAACAGATGTTTGATCGAAATTCTCGCATTTGCAGCGAGGAAATTGGAAAAAACGTTGGAAGCAGACAAGGAAAATATTGATCCTATGTTATTGTAAATCGGTGCCTGTCCGTATTTTGCTAAATTGTTAATGAGCTATATCACATCAGTTGTCATTTCGCACAATTGTTCAGATTTATTTTTTTCTCAATTCATTTCTTGAATGTTCTGGCATGAATAAAAAAACATGACGCTGCAAAACGATTCATTCGATGACGCGTTTCTAGAATGTTCACGAATGTTCACGAATGTTTTTTTTTCGATTGCCTATTAAACGGTTGTCATTTCGCACAATGGTTCAGATTTATTTTTTCTCAATTCATTTCTCGAATGTTCTGGCATGAATAAAAAAACATAACGCTGCAAAACGATTCATTTGATGACGCGTTTTTAGAATGTTCACGAACATTCTAGAATTCGATTGTCTATTGGACGGTGTCGTTTTTGGCGGGAAAAGTGTCAATAAGAGGGCTGTTGACTGATGCATAATTTGCCATTGCGAGTCAGGAAGTCGAGTCGGAAGGAAGTGCTTCCCATTCTCTCCGAATCCGGAAATTCTCAGGCAAGTTTTCACTTTTCTCCATTCTTTTCTGAAATCGTCAATTTTTTCTTGACGAACGTGTTTTCCAATCTGCATTCAATGACAACGTCGTTGGTCGAACTCTTGAAATTCAGATTCTGATTTCTCCATTCTTTTCTGAAATCGTCAATTTTTCACTTTTCTCCATACATTTCTGAAATCGTCAATTTTTTCTTGACGAACGTGTTTTCCAATCTGCATTCAATGACAACGTCGTTGGTCGAACTCTTGAAATTCAGATTCTGATTGTTTTTCCTGCAATTCCATTTGTTTTCGTTTCAACGTTTTCGTCCAAATTGGATGGAAATCCCAAATCTAATTTTTCAAGATATTGATGTTCCCTGAACCACACGTTTGCAACATATTTTACACCATTTTTCACTGGCAGCCCGGAGTGCAGTGCCAGTGGGTGACACTTTTTACTGTTTTCATCAATTGGACTGAACACCAAAGCACCCAATTTCGGTGGTTTGAAAATCTTTTTCAAAATAGGAAAATATGTCCCACCTTCAGTAAAGTCATTATTCAAGTAGATGAGAATGGTCTTTATTCGTGGCCCGCCTCTCGCCTCAAACTCTTTGCATATATAGTCATTTTGACAACAAGAGTCGTGATGTTCACTGAAAAATCCACCCGGCTCATATCGCGAAACTTGGATTGGTTCAGAATTTTCGATAGGAGAATTCACAATCTTTGCGATTCTCCGCACGATTGTCGAAATAATTTGATCATCGTGTCTGCTCAGCCATGCTGTTTGACTTTGCCGAATAGCTTTTTCGACAACGTTATTTGCAATTGTGCTTTCCTGCAATTTCGGTTCAGCCACGGCGATCAGGTGTTCAGCTTCGAACTCCGTGACGATATTTGTCAAAATGAATGGCTCGATGAAATTGCTGATAGCCATCAATCAATTCCTTGTTTATTTGGGTTTCTAATAGAAAATATTTCTATCTTCTCAATAGGTGGAACCGACGTGTGGTCGTCAACTGAAACCAACGCGGACGAAATCATCACCAGGCCTCGTGAAAGCACACTAGGGTTTTCAACTGTTTAAATGCATTTCAAAAAAAGTAGTTTACAATGCGATTGTTACGGTTTGGTTTTTCACATCCGCGCGACGGTCTCGATGAGTTTTTGTTTTTGAAGGGACAAAAGCAACAATTAATTTTGGATCTGGAAATGAAGCATCTTTCATGAATTTGCACACGCAAACAAATGATTGAAAAAATAACTCCTGATGTTACCGTTTTTTTGAAAGATGTCGATTCAGAAACGATGCGTTGTTGTGAAACTGTGAAATCGAACAGTTTCCTTGTCAGTGAGTCACTTGTTTGGATGGAAATTCCCGTTTTCTGATTGTTGTGTGACACGATTTGGACGAGTACAACGCTGCGTCGACGATTTGTGTCTAACGAGAACCAAACTTCGCGGAAATTTTTCACGGATCTTTCGATTCGTGGATCAAAACTAGAATCGGCGTTTGGAAAGTTAAGACTTCGCGCTGCGGTTTTAGAAGTGCTTAGTTTGGTCTATGGCTGAAGGAATCAAAGTCGTCATTCCGGCGTTCGTTCAGGTTGTTCGTTTCACAATGTGATGGAAATTGCCGACCGTCGCTTCTTCGCATTGTTCGCCCTCCCCGTTTTGTTTTCGTGAATCATCGGCAATGTCCCGTTTTCTGATTGTTGTGTGACACGATTTGGACGAGTACAACGCTGTGCCGACGATTTGTGTCTGACGAGAACCAATCTTCGCGGAAATTTTTCACGGATCTTTCGATTCGTGGATCAAAACTAGGATCGGCGTTTGGAAAGTTAAGACTTCGCGTGCGGTTTTAGAAGTGCTTAGGTTGGTCTATGGCTGAAGGAATCAAAGTCGTCATTCCGGCGTTCGTTCAGGTTGTTCGTTTCACAATGTGATGGAAATGATGACATAATCTCTATCAATTGTCGAGATTCACAGCAGATTCCGAGACCATAGTCGTCTCTCGCGAAACCGGGCATCCCCGCGTGTGAAAGATGTCGAAGTTGTTTGGAAAGGACAACAAAGAGCACGGTTGCATGGGAGGTGTTTGATTTCGAAATTTTCGTTTCAATCACGCCGACAGCGGCCTGGCTGTTTGAGCTCTCAGACCCGTGCTTTCGGTTTCGCGATTTGATTGTTGTGGATTATTTTCACAACGACAATGGAGTCTCCCTCGCCACCCGAAGCGTCGACCGTCCGGCTATCATCTATTGTTGATGGTTATCGAGTGTCCGCTGAAACGCTTGTCGAAAGGCAATGAACGGATTATCAATTCATCGCTGATCACGATGGCCTCAGTTTTTGATTGTCAATTCAACCGCCTGGTGAGTGGGCTGTGTTAAAACATTTAATGTTTCGTGATGAAACAAACGACTTTCAATTCTGAAGGGCAGAAATGTCCTGATAATCCTTAGTGAAATTGGGCCGGTTTCTGTAGGCGAGAACGCCTCTGGACGAAGGTCCAGGTGCGGGTTACACCGGTTTCCTTGAGATTCCGCTAACCACCGGCTGTCTGAGACCCATGAGTAGCGATTTGCCTGAGACAAGCGTCGGGTGTCTCTGTTTCGCCTCACCGCGAAATAGAGAGTCTGCCTTTGTGGCATATTGGGATGGCAATGAGAAGTCACGTCCCGGTATGAAGAGCATGCTCGAGAACTAATTTAGCGTGACGTGCGCGTTGCGAAGCATCTCAGCACACTTAGCGCTATATGCGTTGGGCGTAGGCGTCAGGGTTTGCGCTGGCTACCGCGCTGCGGTGCTTCGTACGTCTTCTTTTCGAACGCATGGTGCCGGTTGGTTTTTGAACGTCCCGGAGCTCCAGGTTTGAAAGAAAATCACGTGAAATGGCCTTGTCGAACTTGTTTCAGTTGACCTAGCGATCCACGCATTGAAATTTTTCACAAATTGAAGTGAAAAGATTTGTGAATCAAAACTCGAACGTTTGTTTGAGAGGTGCGGGGTGGACTAGGGAAACGCACGTTCGCTTGGTTGCTCGCATGTTTGGATGGAAATTCCGGAGGTGGCATTCACCCATCCCGCCACATTTACACTTTAAATTTATTCTTTATTATCTTCTTCTTCTTCTTCGTTTCCTTGAAAGTTTTTTTCTGAATCCCTTTGTTTTTTCATTTGGTTGACCTGGTGTGCTTTCATCACGTCGGTTCGTTTTTGAGAAACATATGAAGTCCAATTTTTCGGAAGCGACAAGCATTTCCGCGGATCGTCACCAAGCTCGCTTCATCCACTCGCAATGGCCGGTTTTTTTTTTCATTTCTTTTCTGTTTTTATTCCTGTTATTTAGTTATTTAGTTATATTAAGTTAATTAGTTATATATTAGTTATTAAGTTATTAGGTTATATTTAGTTATTAAGTTATATTTAGTCGACAGGGGTTTGCTCATTTTTCAAACGACAAATCGATAGATAGAAAAAGAAATCCAAACCGGTTTGGCTAGGTTAGGTTAGCTTTCAGTCAATGAGCAACTAAACGAGAAACGCTAGGAGTGTTCCATAATCATGTAATGCACGAATGCTCTCTTTTCGAAGGTTAACGTAATTTTTGAGAAGATGCAGATTCATTAATTTCCGTTTCAATTTTTCCATCTGAAAAACTGGAAAACTAAAAAATGAGTTTTATGTTTGGTCGAGGACGATCACTTGTGTTGATGCGAATAAGATCCGATGTAATCGTTGACACTCAATGATTCAAGATATCCTGGATTTCCGAGACTCGTGCGGGACCGAAAATCCGACCGTTTTCGTTTTCTGAGATGGAGACCACAGTCTCCATCTGAAAAACTGGAAAACTAAAAAATGAGTTGTATGTTTGGTCGACGTCGGTGGCACGTTTGGAGGGAAATGCCGGTCGTATATATAATCGGTGTTGTTGAGACTCAAGTGAGGTTGCAAAATCCGACCGTTTTCGTTTTCACTGATGAAAGATCAGAAATGGAAAGTTTAGAAAATGAAGCATCTCCTCAAGAAATTGCACACGTGACCGACATTTGATGATGCATAGGTGGCGTTGACGAAATATTCATTTCATTAATCGCCACCGGGAAAATTGAAAACAAATGAGGGCAAACTGATGTTTTCAATTTTTTCTTGAAAAAATTCGATCAAACACTCGATTGAACTGATTTATCTTTATTTAGGTCACACGTCGGTCTCTCTTTGAATTTCAACAATGCGCTGACTGGATTTGGAAAAATGGTAATGAAATTGAAAGGTTGTCTGATTGCAACACAAAAAATGTACATTAAAAATTTATTTTAATTCTCAATTTCAGAATGGCCGGCTTGATTGAAAATTGTCATCTGGAAAACGGAAACTGTTCATTGATTAATTTTTTTTGTTGTTCATTTCTGAAATGTTCTCCTTGTCCTTGGTTGAATGTGTTTCCCAAATGTCGGGAGTGGGTTTTTTTGGTGGTTAGGTTGTATAGGTGAGTTTGTGCTCAATTTCCTTCCCCCATGTGCATTTTGGCTCCTCAGCATGGGAGTTTTGAGATTCTTCTTTTTTCATTGATTTGTTTTCTAAATTTTCTTTTCCATTTTGAATTTTCCTTTTTTTCGGTTTGCAAATCTTTTTTTCGTCTCTCTCAGGCATTTTGTCGTATCTCTCAGGCATTTTGTCGTATCTCTCAGGCATTTTGTCGTATCTCTCAGGCATTTTGTCGTTTCGGCATTCCTTTTTTGATTTATTTTTGACTCCGTCAGGAATTCTACCTGGTTTCTGTCGACCGGTTGAAGCCGATGCCGAATAATTGTTTTTATTCTTTGGTGGAAATTCGTCCTGCGGGATGTTGTCCGATCGAAGGTCGTCCTGCGGGATGTTGTCCGATCGAAGGTCGTCCTGCGGGATGTTGTCCGATCGAAGGTCGTCCTGCGGGATGTTGTCTGATCGAAGGTCGTCCTGCGGGATGTTGTCTGATCGAAGGTCTTCCTGCGGGATGTTGTCTGATCGAAATGATAAAAGACTTGGAATGTTGTCAGTCTTCACAAAAAAGGCTTTTGTGCTTTTTTCCGTGATGTGGTTGTTGTGGTTTTCAGGCACCGTCTGTTTTAGTGGTGTTTGTGGTGTTGGTGGTGTTTGCGGTGTTTGTAGTGTTTGTAGTGTTTGTAGTGTTTGTAGTGTTTGTGGTGATTGTGGTGATTGTTGTTGTTGATGTTGTTGTTGTGTTGATTGTTGTTGTTGTGTTGATTGTTGTTGTTGTGTTGATTGGAATTGTTGCGTGCCTTTTTCAATTTCCTCCGGAATATGGTTGAAATTACCAAAAGGGCTGTTTGTGTCGTTGTTGAAAAAACGTTTGCATTCATCTTGAATGGAATTGATTCTTTGCTCGAACGTGTCCTGTCTTTGAGAAAGAACTTTCACATTCCTGAACAGATAATCTTGATTTTGCTTCAATCTCGTGATGAGGAAAACAACATTTTCTAATTGGTCTACTAATATTTCATTTTGATGGACTTGTTCAATTTGATTTTCAATGAAACGATTCAATTGGAGTTTTGCATCTTCATTAGAAATGGGATCAAGTTTGTGGTTGCTTGTGATGTGTATTGCTGTTGTCGTCTGGTCGTCATGTGGTTGTTGTTGTTCTTGTTGTTGTTGTTGTTGTTGATGTCCGATAGCCTTTTTCGTGTGAAAAAATTTTATGACAAAAATGACGATTGCTCCTGCGGCGAAAAAGAAAGTGATTTTAAAAAAATCCATGAATGATTTTGAGGATCAATTGTCATATGTTTATTTTTCGCTTTTTATTGCTGATTTTGTTATTTGTTTCCGTCTTTCAATCTCCTGAATTTTGAGGAAAATTGTCAGAAAATGATGTTCAAAATCCTCGAAAACGTGTTGCTGTTCTCCCTTTTGTTGCTGAGTTTGTTTTGTTTTCACACGACTTTAACTGTAATTTTCTATGTCTATCGAATGAGCAAATTTTCCAAGAATGAATGGTGTCAGCTCATTCCCCGATTGGTGTGTTTTGTTGCACAGCGGAACATTTCCAAGAAAGAGCAATCGCGGACCCATTTGATCGTTTCGTGGTTGCCGACGATATGGTTGATCAGTCAACAACCCTACAAAGCAGCTTACAATTTCGTGATGTTCCGACGAACAGAAGTTGTTGAGCCGATTTTCTGTTAGTGATCATTTTCGGTTTCATTGTTGAAATGGTTGCAATAAATTTAAACGGTGTGTGTGTGTGTGTGTGTGTGTGGGTTGGTTTTATCTTTCATTTTGCATTGAAATACGGAATATTTAAACAACGGGAAGCAATCAACAAAGGAATTGATGGCAAGTTGCGCTTTCGTTTTTGAATTCTCGCCAAGCGAATTATGGTTTTCGTGTCCGTGGGTCCCTTGGGATGTCATTTCAATTGTCATTCGACCGCTTTCAGAAAATTCCGTTCATTTAGTTTCCGCTGGAAAGAACCCATTCCGCATAATCCGACATTTACCCAACGACCAAAGTGAGGGAGAAAGGTCAAACACGGATGATGACGATGATGGTGCATGCGGACCAAACGGTGGCGATGAAGTGCAAACCGAAAAACACGTTTTTTTTCACGTTCGACAAAATGTGTTTGTGTCACTCATGGTCAGTTGCTCTGAAACGACCGTTTTCGACGGCACTCAATCATGCATGAGCGTGTTTTCCCATCTGGATCGTGAAAATCCTATTCGATTTCAATTAGCGTACCTTCTCCGAAGCACGAGTGAAGAAAACGACGATTGCAAACGACACAATGTATTTCGTGACCACGGTTTGAGACGAATTCTTTTGCACGATCGAAAAATGGAGGATGTTCGTCGGGCAATGTTTCAAACGTTTTCCAAAACAGTCCAAATCAGGGAAAAGCTTCGAAAATTGTTTCAACCGGCGTTTCCGACTGCCGTTGATGATGAAAAGATTGTCGACGGAAGAAACCATCAAATTGATGACATCGGGAAGTCTGACGAATTATTGTTCATTGCTGCATGCAATTCCTTTCTGGAGTCAAAACTGTCTGAAAAACTTACGCGGAAACAGCACGTCATTGAATTTTGCCAATTAGTCACGCAGAATAGCGTTCAAGATCATTCGTTGTCCGAGTTTTTCGATTTGACAGTCAGACGAATCTTGTCTGTCAGTCACAACTATCGGTTTTGCAATTCGAACACGAAACTTGAATATGAAATAAAACATGCCAACATCAGTGTGGAAAAGTTCATTTCTTATCCAGATGAAGAGTGGCTTCTCGTTATTGACCACAGAGAAAACGAATTGAATGGATCGGTTTTCAGCCAGCCAGTCGAAAGTCGAAAAGCAAATTCAACGAAACAAAAATTTGTTTCACGACGGAAACGTCGGAGTGAAGACGATGCTCTTTTTCGGGATTTCGAAGTCGAATTCACTTTTTGTTCCAATGACCGAAACGTTTCGTCTGGTCATTGTTTGAATGCGGATGACGATGACAAAGATCAAAACGAGGAAATCGAGGAAAGTGCATCATCACATTTCACATCTCGAATCAAGCGTGGGATTTGTCCAAAAAATAATTCAATTTCATTTCAAAAAGCTCTCTCAAACACTGAAATGTTTTTCCCAAATTTTTTGTCAGCTCGATTCGTGAACGTCGACGAAGACATCCCTTCTATTTTGTGTTGCGACGTTTTTCGAAAAGGGCGAGAGTTCGACGACATTCTGCCTCACAAGCACGTTGTGTTTTCGACATATTTGTTCCACCTGAGATTCGCTTGTGCATTAGAATTCTTGGAACACTTTGACGGATTCTTGAGTAGGAGCATTTTTTCGAATCAAACTGCTGTTCTCTTGCGCCGCCCCATCCAGCGCTGTTTTCCAAATGGAGCAATCGGAAGTAACGAGGCTATGGGTGGTTCATGCGATCGTGGTGAAAATGAGTTGAAAGGAAGCAAGAAGTTCGATGTTGTTGCCAATGGAGCAAACAACTTTGGGTGCGGAAGAGCAACTGATATTTCGAGCAGGAGAAAAACCGTGGGATGGCAAAGATGGAAAAGATGTAAGAAGCCGAATGCAAGAAAGAGGAGAAACTCCGTCGACTTCATTTTAGAGATGTTGATGGAAAAACACCGAACGACTGCAACGGAATTTTCTGAAAAAACCAATGATGACCGATCGTGGAAAACGTCGTGTCGAAATTTCATTCCGCCAATGTGTGAGGACGTTGATTTGTTGTTTTTGAACGATGGAAGCTTCGTTTTTGGATTTCAGTTGGACGATTTCTTTTTTCCAGAAGGCGAAGAAGACGACGATTCAAGCATGTCTTCCACATCATCAAGTTCATCGTTTGAGAATCGTGGTTTCTCAGAAGAAATTCGTTCGCCGAATTGCATTGTGAAAAAACGTGGTCACGAAAAACAACGACCCCCTGAACGCGGTTCATGTTTTTTTCGATCGAAACGACTGTTGAGGCGAAGGGGCATGAATTATTTTAAAAACGTTTCTCGTTTGACGACAACATCACTCTCGTTGAATGTGAATCCAATCACGAATGTTGAATTGGAAGAAGACGACATTGACATGATTCAATCATTTGGTTCCCTAATGAACGAAAACCATCATTGCAGCGATTTGATATATGACAAAAACGACATATTCTGGATCGTCGCTCAAATTTCAAAGTCCGTTTTAAGTGGAACGAATCAGCGTCGTTTGTTCTCCTTGAAACCATCGAGTTTTCATTCGTGTCGACAACACATTGATGAATTTCATCGAATATCAGGAAGCATATTTCGAAAATTGCTCACTTTGCTCGACTTGGATTAGTTGATTTTGTCAAATCGAAATGATCGTGTTGATTTGTTTTTCATGTCCCCTCCCCTCCATATGTTCATGCATAAATGGAAATAAAAAAATGATAGTGATGCCTATTAACGAAACAAAGTGCCTCGTGTTGTGAAAGAGCCTGCTCGCAGAGATGTCTCGGTCAGCCGACATTTTGATCGATGACGTTCTTTGGCTCATCTTTTCATTTGTGCCACTGGAAGACGTGTTCAATTGCGAAACTGTGTGCCGACGATGGAGAGACGTGTTGTCAAAACAACAATTGTCATGGAAAAGAGCATTCGTCCGTCACTTGAAAAGCGATGGAATGGAGCATTCGTTGTGGAAAAGATGCGCGAAACACATTCTTCACGAAACAATGCAGTGGTCGACGAAAGGAGTGAACGAAGGGATTCCGTTGTCGTGTCAGGAAATCAGTCGATCCATTTTTCGAGTGCGACGGAATTGGGAAAATGGGCAATTCTCAGTTCGGACGGTTGATTTTTTGGAAAACAACAAACCCTATTCATCATCTTTTGGATTTGACGACTTCACGTTTTCTTGGCAACTTCGCAATGGAAATGATGATTCATTTGTTGTCGAGCCGGAAACAATGAAACTGACGCGTTCTGAAATAAATTTTCATTTTCATAATTCTAACGGTCGACAAACCGGGTATCAATGGAATCCTAAATACAGAGGATGGGTAGTCAAGAACCATTTGGGACAAAGGGTCAAGATCCTTTTTTCCACAGCCTGCCAACTCGACCAATTTCGCCGTCCTCGCAGCCCCTTTACCCGGAAAATCATTGCACTGGATGACATATTTTTCGTTCATTCCAGAGAAAACGAAAGTGACGAATTCTTTATGTGGAAAATTAACTTTTCTGAAAAATCGCCGACGTTTTTGAAGAAAAACAAATTCAATTGTTTCAGGGGTTTAAGCCTGAAAAATGTCGACGAAAAGTTCGTGGTCGCCGAAGAAAACTGTTTCAACATCATTTTCTTTTCGAGAGAGAATTTGAAGTTTCATTCAAGTTTCACATTTTGCAGCCCCGTGTTCAGTTATTCGAATGGATTGATCTTTCTCGTTCCAAAGTTAGACGGTCTGCCAAATTGGGAGAACAAAGATGTTCACATTATCATCATCGACGTTGTTTCGGGATTTAAGAGTTCGTTGTCCCTCCTGCTTCGAACGATTTCGCGGACGCCCGAAATGATGTTTCCTGAACGAAATTGGGTCTGTTCAAACGAAATGGTCATTGTGATTGGTTGGAATGAAAATGTTGATTATTTCGAAGCGTGCTATTCCATTTTGACATTTTTTGATGCAAAAGCAGTCAAAAGTTCCATCGTCCCGTTTGTGCAGCAGCAGCCGTTGTTTCTTCCACCATTGTTCGAAATTCAACTGTGTTCCTTTCGATTAGACCAATTGTGGATCAACCAAAGTGAAGTTGTCCTCTTCGGCCAACAATATGAAAACTTTGAAAACAATGTCTGGCGATTGATCATTCTGAAATTTTCAGATTTGAATGTTGCGGAACTGAATCCAAATTTCGATCTCTATGACCGTTTCGGAATGCAACTCGGAATCCACAATCACTCGATCTTCCAACTTTCCTCACCACTTTCCGATTTGGAATTTCAACTTGGGGGGATGAAACGGCCTTCGTCATGTACAAACGATCAGTTGCAGTTCGACGAGATTTTTCCCCTCCGTATTTTCATGCATAAACGGAAATACAAAGATGATAATGATGCCTATTAATGAACATTTGCCTTTTGATTTTTTTGCATCATGACTGTCGCCAATCAACATGCGTCTTCTTTGTGTCACGAAATCCACCTGCTCATCAGTTCGAACTATAGAGACTGTTGATCAGCCAATCCGAAATGAAATGTTTGCAACAGACGCGCCCTTTTTCCAATCGCGGCTGTCTGTTGCGTTCAAAAAACAGTGTGATTCGACAGACATTGTCAGTGTTAGTTTTGTCAAAGTTTCTCTGTTTGTTGCATTTCGAAATAAGAAAGCGTCAATCAGAGAGGGGCAGTTAACCAAATGGTGATTTGTTGATGGTGTTTCTGTTATCCATTGTTCTTTGGTGTCATTATTCATGCAATGGGTTTGACGGTCAGAGTGCTGAAGATTCTTGGACCGCACCAATGTCAACCTTCTCGCATAATGAGCACAATGATCGTGAGACCAATTTGTGACGGTCAAAAAACTCGTTTTTTTGTTTCGTGTTTAGGGGAACGGGACGTGAAGAAATGCAATCGGAAGAATTCTTTTTTTTATCCAGTCGTAATGGAAGAGAAATTTTGCCATTGCCGAATTGCTACATTTAATTTCCGTCCTGGTTACGGGAGCATCGTTGATGATTTGAATGACATTGGAAAATTGATGGAGGTAGAGGTTGTCGAATGTGACGACTTTGGTTCTTACGGTCGATTTGCATCCGCCTGTGAGCTAATGGGAGAAAACTGGACAGAGATTTCTGATTGTGACGGTTTTTACACAGGAAGTCAAATTGGAAAAGTTCGACAAGCCATGGACATGAAAAACTCTTTGTGGTTGAAAAAAGACCGATTTTCCGAACTCCCCGTGTACCGCCAAAGTGTCATAGAGAGTTTGGAAATGTATTGTGACATGATCAAAATTCATAGAAGACTCAGGTCAGCGTTTGTGATAGAACATTGCTGACAGATTCCATCATGATTTCGGAAAAAAGCAGATTTTGAAAAAAAAAAAAGTTGAGTTAGTTAGTTTTTCATGATGCATCTAGCTGGCTCCCTTTGAAACACATGTTGCTATGGTGATAATAAATCATTCAGTCTGATAACTGCGCCATAACCGGCTCCGTGGAAGACGTGTTCCTTTTTTTTTCGAACATCTGAGTCCAATGCAAATAATGAGTCGGCCTCGATGCAATCTGTTTTCGTCCAGCTGGCTCACTTTGTAACACATGTTGCTATGGTGATAATCAATCATTCAGTCTGATAACTGCGCCATTACCGGCTCCGTCGAGGACGTGTCCCTTTTTTTTTCGAACATGTGCGTCCAGCAGGTTTTGTCAAGCTGTCTCCCATTGTCATACTCATCAGTTACGGCAAGCGTTAGCGTTAGTTTCATTCGAAAAAGGCCGTTGTCATAAAATGTAACTCATTTCATAAATAGGTGTGTCACTCAAACAGCAATTTGTTTTTGTGTCATGAATTTGTTTTGAATAAATTATAACTTAAATACACAAATTGAATGAAGAAATTAGAAACAAACGCGTTTCGACATTCAACAGACTAAACTTCGAACAATTCCCTCGCACAACAATGTCTCGAACGACCATCTTGTTTCCTAAACCTCTTGTTGATGGACATTGCAATTTCTTCGTCCCACCTCACTACCGAAAATGTGAAATGATGACTCCAGAGGAGTCAGAACCCAAAAAAATAAATGTCACAATCAACGCTCGACCTTTCTCTAACCAACGCAGTTACGAAGAGCTCCGCGGTTTCACGGAGCAGACCGTGCATGATTGCTCCAAAAATAAAGAAGATGAAGTGTCGTCGGCAAGTGATGAAACAGAAAAGGAAACCTTCGATAGATTCGGAGGATTCGGAGGATCACTGAAAACGTGCAAACATCCTGAATTGTGTTCTTTTATTGGACGAGACTTAGCACCAGCCATTGCAGCTGCAAAAAAAGGATGCGCACGATGCCTAGAAGTGTTTTTCAGAAAATGTGCTTATGATGTCAACTCCGATGATTTCTTCAATATTGTGGAAGCCGCACTGAAAAACGATCAGTTTCAGTGCGTCGAATATTTGCTCCAGAAGAAAACAGAAATAAAGACAAACATTTTAGAAAGATGTTTTTATTTAGCGTTATCGACGGGAAAACGTGATTTCGTTGAATCATTGATTGGTCGCATCAACGACGTAGATTTTAAACGAGCGGTTCAATTGTGGATTGCATCTGAAGGAAACGTTCGAGGTTTGAGAGTCATTTTGCGCCACTTCTTCGAAGTCGTTTTGAAAGTAATTATTTCGAGTGACAAACAGAATGTCGAGAATCAGAAACTCATCCAACTTCTGATAGAAACTTTGGATCGAGACGATGACGATGAATCCAATGAAAGCGAAGCAGGGGGTGGGTACAAAATCCCGGAAACTGATAAACACAAAGAAGAACAAAATGACAAAGATGATGAAGAGAAAAAAAACGAAGACGACTCACAGGAAAATGATGAAAAAAAATCAAATTTTTATCAGTTGCTATCTAAAGGCGGTGAAATCGTGTGGGATGGATTTCACACGATGTTCTCACGTCTTGTTTATCAGAAACAATGATCTCGGACTTCATTTTCATTGAACAAAGTGTGACAATGCATTGCAAAAAAAATACAAATACCAATCGATGTTAATGTCATTTCATAACTGTATTTCAGAAATTAATCATCTTTTTTTTTTCGGTTCATTTGAAAAACCGTGAATGGCACCATTTTTTTTCCTCTCACAAATCACAATGCAAAGCTGAATGCTGCAAAAGACGTTCGATGATGAACAGTACTGTTTCTTAATCTCTCACAAAATGCCATGGGAATCCGTTTTTCATCACAAATTCCAAACAATCCAGATGTCCGTTTCGAGCTGCGGCCAAAGCGGTCTCTGGATGCCACCGACATCCGTTTTCAAATGCAAATTGCAGACAATGTTTGTGACCGTTGAGAGCTGAAACATGTGTTACGTTTTCGTCCCATGGACACCCGTTTTCAAACGCGAACATCAGGCAATCCAAGTGTCCATTTTCAGCAGCGCCGATGGTCGTCAATTCGTCCCAGTCACATCCTTTGTCGTGCGCTAATTTGAGACAATTTAAACGTCCTTGTCGAGCTGCTGTATAACAAATAGATCGGGTTGTCAATTGGGTGAAAAACTGAGGAAAACCGCGAGTCCTTATTTGAAATAAATCGATCATCCGATTGAGGCAACGAACATGACCATGGTTAATGGCAAGATTAGTGTTATCACAAACAAAACAACAATCTTTCACATTCTCCAAATCTTTGACTATTGTAACAGGTAATATTTCCGAAGCACGACTTAATAGTTTTTTCGACGTCAAAAACTGATGTGCGACTAATAAAGCAGCACCGTACAGTGAAGAATTCATTTCGGTGACAGTCGTCTTCTGAATTTTTCGACGAGTTGTTTACCACGGACCGTGAGATTTGAACAAGTGGACACTCGATAGGACAACCACGGTATAATGAAGAATGGTACAGCCACGGCAACGTCGCTTCTGGTGCATGATGGTCGTCAGCGCCAGAATAGAATATATCGACTGATAAATCTCGAATGGAAATTGACGAGAGCGAGATAAAAGTGGGAAAACGCGTTGACCGCAGACGGCAAGCTGAATGAACTTCGCACCGGACGGAAATGAACTTCGACCACCAACTGTTCACTCTGTTCCAAACAAAAAAACAAACGGGTGGGTCGTTGTTTTGAAACGATAGTGAGGAGAATGCGGACTGTGACGGTGCACAGGAGCAAAAAAAAAAAAAATTCAAAGGACGAGCGAAAAAAATTAAAGAAGAGCAAAATTTATTTTTTTTTTGCCAATGACGAAGAATGAACGAACAAATGTCTGAACAAAATTCGATTAAAAAAACAAAACGAATTCAAAAACAATATTTACCTAAGCTCAATATTTGATTTGGGGCTGAAAAGGGATGGCGGTAAGTGCGTCGAACACTTGGTCCAAAAGTAAAAAAAAAATTAAACTCATCCAACTTTTCAGAGAAACGTTGGATCGAGAACAATATGGAAAAGAGGATAATAACAATAACGAATACGGCTCACAAGATAGTGATGATGAAAACAAATCATCTTTTTATTAGCGGTTGGAATCTGTTTCAATGATAATTAAATTTATCCGCAATTTCCACGCAAGCAAGGCAGGAATAAAACGTCCGGTAATGACATGTTTGAAGTGCGGAACGAACGGCCATTTCACGAGTTCCAGGGTTCCAATGAAGTTGCTTTTCGATCACGAATTCGAGAATCTGAAAATGTCCATTTTTAGCGGCAAACAAAGTGGTGTCCGGATGCCAAGGAAATCCATTCGTCACCGCAAATTTGAGAATTTGCAAGTGACCACGTCGTGCTGCAGCAGACGTCGTCTCCGGGTCCCACGGGCATCCGTGCGCGATCACATATTTGAGAATGTTAAGGTTTCCTTCGCTTGCTGCAGCGCGAGTCGTCTCCGGGTCCCATAAACATTCTTTCGCGACAGCAAATTCCAGAATTTGTTTGTGTCCGTGTTGTGCTGCAGCAGACGTCGTCTCCGGATGCCAAGGAAATCTATTCGTCACCGCAAATTCGAGAATTTGCAAGTGACCACTTCGTGCTGCAGTAGACGTCGTCTCCGGGTGCCACGGACACCCTTTCGCCATCGCCCATTTCAGCACGTCCAGATCTCCAGACGTGGCTATAGCGCATGTCGTAATCGGGTCCCACGGGCATTCATTCGCCACAACAAATGCGAGAATTTCAAGTTCTCCTTCGCTTGCTGCAGCGCTAGTCGTCGATGAGTCCCACGGGTATCCTTTCGCCACGGCAAATTCGAGAATTTCAAGGTTTCCACGTCGAGCTGCACGAGACGTAGTCTCCGGGTGCCACGGACACCCATACCTTATCGCCCATTTCAGCACGTCCAGATCTCCATAAGAGGCTATATTGCATGTCGTCCTCGGATTCCACGGGCATTCGTTTCGGACTACCAATTTCAGACAATTCATGTTTCCGGAGTCGACGGCGGCCAACGTAGTATACTCGTTCCATGGACATTTTTTCGCCACCAGAAATTCGAGAATGTCAAAGCGTCCGTAAAGAGCAGCGCAATACGTCGCTCTGGAGTTCAACGGGCACCCATTCGCAATCACAAATTCGAGAATTTTAAGGTGTCCTGCGCTTGCCGCAGCGCTAGTCGTCGATGGGTCCCACGGGTAATCTTTCGCCACGGCAAATTCGAGAATTTCAAGGTTTCCATATCGAGCTGCATCAGACGTCGTCTCCGGGTGCCACGGACACCCATGCCTTATCGCCCATTTCAGCATGTGTAAATTTCCATTCTGCGCAATAGCACCAGTCGTCCTTGGGTGCCACGGGCATCCGTTTCGGACTGCAAACTGAAGACAATCGATGCGGTCGGATGCAGCTGCTTCTAGAGTTGTCGATAAATCCCAGGGACATCTGTGCTCGTGGGCAAATCGGAGGCAATCCATGTGTCCGTTGCGAGCAGCAACGGAAGTCCCTCGTTGATCCCAATGGCATCTGTTTTTTACTGCAAACTTGAGACAATCCATATGTCCATTTCGAATTGCGTGATACGTCGTCCGTTGATCCCACCACCACCCATTTTTCCTGGCAAACTTTAAACAATTCAAGTGTCCATTTTTGGCTGCGACCATGCAGAGATGTCTGGTCTTTCTTCGGAATAAAAGAGAATCACGAGAAATGAAATGCATCATTCGTGCAATGCAACGAACGTGTCCGTTTTTTGTGGCCAAAATGAGAAAACTGGTATCATCTTCTTCGTCGCTTGATTTGACTAATTGATCGTCTTCGTCGTCGTCGTCGTCCCTGCTTTTTTTGTTTGAGCCGTCGACTGTGCGGAAGCAACATTCTCTGACATTATAAATGTCGGAAATGGATTTCAGAGGGAGCAGTGGGTTTTCCGACCCATCAAAGAGTTGCACGATCCCAGAAATAAACAACTCGTGCACTTTCAAAACAGCCAAATCGTACAAATCCATCACATTTCGCCCACCCGTCATTTCAACAAATGGCATCCGACACGGACACGTGAAAATTCAAAGATGTGACCTCACTGACTGAATGAAAACTGAAAACAAGACAACATTTTTATAAAGATGTGTTTCCATTTAGCGTTATCGACGGGAAAACAACTCTGTTTCGCATAATCATTCATTTGTCGCATCGATGACGTGAATTAAAAACGAGCGGTTCGATTTTGGATGAAAACCGAAGGACACGTTCGAGGTTTAATGACCAGAGTCTGGGAAAAGAACGATGATTGTGAAACAAATTTATTTTTTTTAATTATTATTTTCAAATCGTCAAGTGAACAAAACATTGCAACTGACGGTTGTCATTTTTTTATGACTTTTTCTTTTTTCGACTTTCTGCGGGAAATGAAACAAAAAGCCTGGAGCAGCGGGTCGCACACGTCGTCCTTCTTTACGTTTTCGTCAACATTGAGAAAATGAAAGAAATTGCGACCATTGTCACTGCTGTCATTTTTAAACATTTGACAACAAAAATCTACGCCAAATTGTTTTCTGTCTTTGTATGTTTTTACGATTTGTCGAATATTTTTAGGAATTTTTTCTCTGGCACTGACGAATGTTACATTGAAGTGTTTTTGGCAATTTTCTGGCAATCTCAATTTTTGTTCGATGTAATGCGAAAAAACAGCCCAACTAATTTTGGAACAATTATAATTGTTTGCCATTTGTCTTTCAATTAAAACAGTCGCATGAGGTAATGGCGCACGGGTGAAAAAAGACATGAAATGAATTTTTTCGTCTAACCAATTCAAAAAGGTAATGGTCGATTCAACGATGTCTGCATCAGATAATTGAGAAAATCTGATCAATGCCCAAGAAGACAATGCGAAATGACCAATATCATCCGACATGCAAACGTGTTCTTGTTTTTCTTTGTCAGCTTGATGCTGGTGTTCTGAAATAGTCCCGTTTGTGAACAAAACAACCAGACCAAAGTGTTTCACGCCCGGATCGAAACTGATGACGACATTTTGCGTGTTGACGATGTCGAGCAACGATGTGAAAGAACCGGTCACAACTTCGAACATTTCGCCTGCCGTGTCGAGGAAACACAGAAAATTCACGAGATGGAAGAGAATGTCGTTTGTTTTTTTGCAAAAAACAAAATTAACTTTTGAAAATCATTTGAATCACATAACAAAACATGGTTTTTTTGTTCAGCTGAGAAATTGCAATCTTTTCCGAAACAAAAAAAAGTCACAAATACAACGTTTTTCACAACAAAACACTTTTGAGCAATTGCAATTTTTTCTTCAAAACGGCAATACCAGTTAAAACAATTTTTTCCGGAGCCATCGAACCGTTCGAGTTGACAGTAAAATGAAAAATTGATGGCGAAAATGTGCTGATATCAGTAGTTTCACAATCACCGTTGCGACCGTCAACATCTTCTTGTCGCAAACTGACGCCAGCCGTGCAGGAAAATCTGGCATTGTCGATGGCGACACCTTTTTGAGCGATTGCAGTGAAATGCAATTGTTGACCTGAAGTCAATTTGGTTAACAAGAAAGCATTTTTCCTTCCCGCAGTTCTTCTATCTTCTTCTTCTGCTGCCGATTCGTCGCCCATTTCATGATTGAAATGACTGGAAACCGGTTTGACGAAAGGGTTGTGAAAAATTAAATCATCGGAAGTCACGCTGCGAGAAACATTTTCATCAGTGCACGTTACATCCAACTGCAGGGTGATGGAACATTTTTCGCACCACGTTGTGCAATGGCATTCAAAATTGAATAATAAATCATCGACAACTGGATCACATGATAACGGAACAAGTCCAACAGCGTGAGCCAAAAACTCGTCTGAAGAAACGGACGTGTTTGTTTGGATCGAAACATGACTAATGGATAAACAGGGAATGAATGATAAAAAAATGCGTCTGAGTGCATTAGCAAAACTCAATTCAGTGTTGCGGATGATGAACGAGATGAATTCTAAAGAAGCCGTTCTGCCTTTGACGACTGAGGTGAGTTCGGACGACTGTTTTTGGCGAGCACATTGCACTGTGAAAATGAAAAAAAATGAATGGAAATGAATGAAAATGAATGAAAATGAATTTAATGAGAATTGACTGAAATTAAAATCAAAATTACCGTCCAGTTTTGAAAAAAGAAAGGAAATTGACGAGAGCGAGAGAAGTGGGAAAGCGCGTTGAATGCTGACGGCAAGCTGAATGAACGTCGCACCGGACGGAAATGAACAACTTCGACCACCCACTGTTCACTCTGCTCCAAACAAAAAAAAACTTGTCGTTCTTCGTTTTGAAATGATGGTAAGGAGACTCTCATCATGCAGAGACTCTTACGGTGCCTGGGAGCAGAAGACACACAAAAAAAAATGAAAAGTTCTACCGAAAAGTAAATAAAAGAAGAGCAAATTTTCTTTTTTTGCCAATGACGAAGAATGAACGAACAAATGTCTAAACAAAATTCGATGCAAAAACGTGAATTTGAATACGATGTTGATCGGACTAGTGCAATTTTAAATTCAGATTTTGGGGAAAATGGATTGAAGAATTTTCATTTTCAAGAACAATTGTTTGCCGAGCAAGGAAATCACTCGCGATGCGGAATTGTTGTTCACAAGACAAAGGAAATGAATGGGGTGTTCGTTTTCAAACACACCCGTGGGTGGTTGTGGGATCTCGAGCATGAATTTATCGTCGGTCGAAGGTTGAATGAGCTCCAATCTTCTTTCGTGAGAAAAACGTACGCGCTGTTTCGTTGCCAGAATGGTGACAGGATTTTAATTCTGGAATACATCAAGAGTGAATGCAATCTTGAAGAATTATTTTTCACCATTCAGCGCAAAGTAGAAGATGACATCAAAGACGTGGACGGCAATGCGCAACAATTGAGACGCGTCGTCGGTCTGATTTTCAGTTTTCTGTTGATGGCGCAAAACCGAATCAAATTTGTGCACAGTGATCTTCATTTTGGCAACATTCTTATTGTCAAATCTCCAACCGTCCAAAATGACGGACAATTTCAATTCGAAATTGGAAACGAAAATGAGAAAACTCGATGGTCACTTTCAAAAGCAAATCTGTGCCCAGTCATAATCGATTTCGGATTTTCCTTCGTGGATTCGATCGACCAAAATCCATTTTTTGGTTCGTTGGATTTTTCAAATTCAGGATACATTCCATTCATGTTCGATCCGTGGACGGACATGCGCTGTCTCACGCATCGAATCTGTTTCCAGGACAAGAGCCGCAAGCTTTTCCCATTTTTTCACAAACTAAAACGATGTCTTTTCGATCCTCTCGATGTGTTTGATGAAGCAACGGGCTGGGTGAAATGGACGCATCACCCGACAATAGAACAACAAGCAGTCCGTGTTCCTGTGGAAATGCTGCTGTCCATCAGAAACTCGCTCGAAAGCGAAAACGATCACGCAACTAACTCGATTTCCGAAATAACAACAGTTGAAAATGACCATAAAACAACAGATATAAAAAATCAACCATCGAAAACGCATTCGTCTCGCACGCCAAATTCGACGAGCCATTCGTCACATTCTTCGTCGTTTTCCGATTTTTGTTCGATGACTTCTTCAGGTTCGTCGGGAAGTTCGTCTGAAATGTGCTCCTCGTCGTCGTCGTCTCAATCGGAATGTTCATTTCTGAGTTCTTCTTCTCGTTCCTCGCATTCATTGCATTCTTCAACTGCCAGTTCACATTTGATCTCATCGGATCATCATTCAGCTGCTGAATCAGTGTTGACCACTGGACCCCAACAATCAAAAGCAACGCACCAAACGCGAGGTCACAGTTTGTCGAAGTCATCAGAAGTCGCATCCCAAAAACGACAACAAAAAACAGATTCGTGCCTCGATCACGTTCGTCCCAAAATCAGAGAAGAGAGGAAACGAAAATTGATCGAAGACGAAGAAGACGGGCACGACAAAAGCGTGATTTTCGAACGACTCAAACAAAATATTCAGCAGAATCGACAAATCAAGATGAAACGAGAATTGAAAAAACAGAAGAAAATGATCGCAAAATCGAAATTTGTCCGAGATGTTTTTTACGAAGTTTTGGTCGCGTCGTCCGTCTTGTCGCGGCACACTTTCGATTTTCATGACCAACATTCGGAAACCAACAGTTGGGTCGACGTTTTTGAAACGACATCATCAACCGACCCCATTAAATTCAAAAATTTCGTTTCCTCTTCGGTCGATTTCGTCATTCATATGGACAGCCTCATCAAACAAATGCAATTCGAAGAAATCATGAACGTCATCATGACCATCACGACTAAAATTTTAGAAGACCGAATATCGGAACGAACAGACAAAACGGCCTTTCGTGATGTAATCGAAGATTATATCAGGTCAAAAGAACCAACTTTTTCGTTTCGTTCGTTCGATATATTCCCGCTCGTCGACAGTTTGCAGCGCCTTGCTGATTTCTCAGCGAACGTCACTTTATCTCATCTGAAAAACTACAAAAAGAAATATGTGGTCGACACGTGGCCAACTGTGAAATGCATACAACATTTTCAACAAATGTTCCCAAATGTCAACGGTGCATTTTTCACCGACGTGCCTTTATATGACAGTCGTTTTCACTCCCGAAACATCCATTTTTTCGGTTCGCCTCTCAACGACACAAGCGGAAGAGGGTTGTCATTTTCTACTGCGGCGCCACAATCTGGACAGACTATGAAAGTCGTTGACACAAGTGTTTCCGTCCGCTCCATTTCAAATTCGAATTCGAGTTCACATTCGTCAGTGACCACACAGAGTCCTGGTGAGCACTCGGTCAAGAGCAGCGATCGTGCAGCCCCAGCTGCATTTGTTCCCGACCCGAAAGGTTGCAGCCAACAACAATCCGAATTTTCCCATCCTGACGATTCACTTCAGTTCAATCCGTCACCAAACAGTGAGTCATGTTTCACGAATTTACTTGCCACTCCTGACACTGCGAAGGAAGAATTCAATCAATATCGTTTCGCACAAACCACATTGTTATCGATAATTCGAATGTATTTTTGGGATTGCAGATTTTGAAGGAAACATCAAGGAAATCCACAGAAGAGCTAAAACTTGTGAAGACGGCTTTGGTTCACAAGGAAACACGACAGCATTGTCTGTGAAACGTCGATTGCATTTCTAGAACGAGTGCTGCAACTAATCGTCACGAACGATGTCGTTTGCGTCGTCCACCAGCAGTTCATTTGACGATGTTTTTTTGATTTGCACGGAATCATTTTCGTCAATCATTTCGGAAAAACGTCCGATTGAAAATTTGGATTTAGTAGCTGCTATTAGCTTTTTTTCTCTAAATCTGGGACTAGACAATTTCGAGTTGGCGACAGTAGAGGCTATCAGACTAGCCCTGCCGGTGATGGAAAAAATATCGTCCACTTTATCTTTGATTGTCAATTTGTCACCGTCGGAATGTTCACATTGCAGTTTCTTAGTTCAGCCATTCCATGAGTCCGACGACATAAAATTTGAAATCCCATTGTTTTTCAATTCCATTTCATCTTTTTTGTTCCGTGTTGAAAAGGCGCGAAGCGGTGACGAAGGAAAACAAACAACTGGAAATTGGAAAAAGTTAAAAACACATCACGAATGCAAACATTTACAAATTTTAGCTCACGCGTGCTGGAAATTGTTCAACATATTTGCCAAAAACTCTCCGTTTTTCACGGCAAAAACCAAACACAGAGAACTTTGTCTCAGCAAACCGCTGAATTTGTTTTTCGTATTGCTCGTCCACATCAATAAAGTGATCGATTTCACTCGGAATGCCCTCTCGCCCTTGTTAAAATGGAATGAATCGCGCCCGTCCAGTCCAGTCGCGTTGATTTTGGGAGAATTGAACAGTACATGCTCGTTTTTTTGTTCTTATCTATGCATGGCTTGTCGAGCTCCAACGTTGAAAGAGCATAATGAAATTAAATGGGTTTTTCATGCTTCAACTGGAATCGTGAACAGTGATTGGAAGGGGGAACATAAATTCTTTGAAAACATTGAAAAATCCATTTCAATTTTCACAAATAAATATATCCAGGGAGAGCCGATTGAGGAAATTCGAAACTGTCAAGAGTTGACGAAGGAAACAGATGTGACTTTCTCGTTCCGCCTGGTCTGTTCGATCGAAAAAAAAGAGCTAAACCAGAAAGCGACAGTCCTAGCCGATGAGAAATTATTTTTGATCATGTCAAAATGTTTTCTTCTGTTTTCATATTTACGAAACAAAGGAGATTTTGACTTTGATTTCAATTCCAGTCAACGAAGCATATTTCTCTTTCTCGCCGTTCGATTCCCATTGTGTCACTGGGCTTCCTGTCTCTTTTTTGTGTTTTCGGTTTTCCAAACGGACATTGATTATCCTGGATTTTTTTTCTTTTCCCTTTCTCGTTTTTCTTTGGTGGACAATTTGTCGTCAAGAGTTTTTGTTCAAACAAATACTTGTGATGCCTGCAATTATTTTTCAGTCACTTTTCCGCTACAATTCACTGCTGAATGGACCATTGACACTCACTCACAGCTGATGGAAAACGAAATATGTGAGTGGAATGCCTTCCCGCCAGCCGACCGTGCGATGAATCTGTGTCAAACGTGTCGCTCGGCCAAAGTCCGATTCGATAGAGAGCTCATTTTGTTAGCTGGAGTTTGTTCTTTGAATGTTTGCTCCGATGAAATGTTTTTGAGTTGCCTAAAAAAAGATATGGAAAATGGTGATTTAGATTTTTTTATTTCTCAAAAATATGCTGATGACAATGGTTTTTTCCCTCAAATGGGTTTTGTGTAATCGGTTTTGTTGGGTGAATGGTGAACACGATATGACATGGGAAATAAATTGAACATTCATGTTAAATGTCTTGTCATGAATTGGAGAAAAAGAAACAGTGAATATTTTCGAACGACCGGGGGTTGTTCCTGAAAAAATACAATGAATTGGAAAAACATCTAATTATGGCTTTAACTCCGAGTTTCAATTGTCGATTTCCAAAACAAATCGCGATTGAATTGGAAGAGAAGTGAAACATTCTCCATTTTTGCACGTTCCACAGTAATTTGTGGCAAATGGAATGTCTGGAGACCAAATGCCGATATCTGATGCAATCTTCAAAACATTTTTGAACATTTTTTGAAACTGCCAGCCGTGTCCAAAGTGCGGATTCATAACGTGACTCAATTCGTGAAGAGCAACAAAAGTTACTGAGTTGTCGTCATAAACGAAACCATTAACAGGATTTTTCAAACAGAGAAAAACATTTGATTTGTCAACAGTATACGAACCTTTATGTGATTCGTCGAATGTTAGTCCTTGAAACATTTCAAAATTTAACTTTCGGAATTTCTTTCGAAACGATTCGTGATTGATCATTTTTTTGATTTTGAGAACGACGTTTTTCAAAATCTTTTTCCTTTGTTTTCGGGATTCTTTAAATTCGTCTTTTTCGTCTTCCGTGCCATCAGTATCTTGTTCGTTTTCCCATGGGGAAAAATGCATCGTAGAATGTTTTGTTTCGTTCACTTTTTGAGACGGGAAACGGTCTTGACGCAATGACAAACGCGGCTCGACCTTTGTTTGTTTTTGTCTCAATCGTCGTTTTTCAGACACCCCATTTTCGTTATTTTTTTTTCCTTTGAGAATGCGAAAACGGTCTGGTGAAGAACGATTTGTCAAAGATGATTGAAATTTTCTCAATTTCAAGTTTTGGAAAGAAGAAGAAGAAGAAGAACAAGAAGATGACGATGGCGACAATGGCGGCAACGATGACGACGACGACGACGACGACGACGACGACGACGACGACGACGACGACGACGACGTAATTTTGCTCAAGATTCTGAATGGCGTTTGAGACATAGAAAAAGATGTTGCAGGATTGAATTGAGTGGCAAACGGCTTCTGAAAATTCGAATTCATTTTTTTCAATTTGTTTGTCGTGTTTTTTTTTCCTTACGATTTTTCACGTCGACTGGAAAACAAAAAAATTTCATTAAATGGAAACGGAACGATAGTCCCAAATGTGGTTGAAATGAACTGACAAGAAATTAGAAAATGAATTTTTTTGTTGGTGACACAAGCAAAGTGTAATTCGATCATGAGACTGGAGAAAATGAGGCGGAAAATGAAATTAAAACAGAAAACAGTGAACTTTCACACAGTCCAGCGATGTTGACAATGAGTACAAAAATGAGTGACGGTCATTGGTTCATCTGCTGATCTGGTTTGTTTTGCGGATGACACTATCTTGTTTTTGTTGCATCGCTGGCATTTTGTCAAACTTTCATAATTTTCGTGTCCGTGCATGTGGCCTTTGTTTTCGATGAATCGTTGAAATTGATCTTCTTCGGCGACGAATGAAGAAAAACATTTCGAATCCGTCCATTTTGGGAGATTTTCAGGAGGTTCGGTTTGCGTAGTGTCAAATTCCAACACAACGCCTTGAATTCTGTCTGATCGAGTCATTTTCTGATTCCACAAAATGTCGAGTGATTCGTAACCTGGCCAATTCATCGATAAAAAACGGAGAGTCAGAAATTGATTTCGAATGGTTTCTCTCCTTTCCTTTTTGAATATGTCGTTGATCAGATGAGATTGCGTTTCTTGACATTCTTTGTTCGCCTTTCGTCGGGATCTGATTAGTTTCGGCTCAGACTGTTGTTCAGCACCCACTGTCCGCAAATTTAAGTTTGAATCATTCTCCATTTTTTTTTTGTTTATGGAATTGAGCGTGTCCAGCGAAGAAAATAATTAGAGATCACCATCTGAATGAGGAGATGATTTATGACGAGAGTGGTGTTGTTGAAGTTTGGAAAATAATGGAATTTGAGGCTGTGAACAGCAAACGGGACGGGAGTTGTTTGGCGAAGCGTCGAGCCACCACAGAATTGCCAACAGAATGAGAAGAATTACGAACAGAAACAAAGCTTTTCTAGTCAATTGGATTGGATAATCAAAAGTTCGTGTCCAACCAAAAAATTGCGTTTTGGCAGGGTATTGTTGCTGACAAAACGGAAAATGATCGATTTCCTGTTTCTCTGATAAAGAAGAAGAAGAAGAAATCGTACGATCTTTCCTGGAATCGCTATTTGGAAGTGAAATCATGGAAACATGATCCTTTGGAGTCAAGTGACTTTCTGGGTGCAGATGTTTCGTCGAGAATTGCTTCACTCTAAAAACCGGAGTTGTTTGCATGGATTCAGAAAATTGCGATTCATCCTTGTCAGACCAATCAGTCCGCATTTTTTGAGAGAAGTTGCAGTTTTTTTTCCCGTCGACGTCTGACTAATTTGTTAAAACAACGATTTTTGCGATTTCTGCGATTTCTGTTCTGAAAAAGTAATTTTCTCGGATGTTTTCCATGAAAAAAAAGACAGATTGTTTCATTTCCGGTGCGTCAAAGGATTGAAAGAAAACAGACAAAATGTCGTTTTCTGTGTTCGATTTTCTGAGACGAGATCTTGAAGACATGTCCGTGGACCCAGTTGGTCATGTTTTTTCTAACGAACGTGAGTTTCGTGACGTCATTTGTCAACAGTCTGAAACTGAGGCAACTGATACAGTAGGTGATTCTTCTTCATCGTCAACGTCGTCGGAAGATCCTGCAGCAGAGAAAAAAACGTCTTCTTCGTCGACTCTTGATTTTTGGTTCTTTGTGAAATCTGCTGTTCAATCACTCATATTTCGCGGAGAAACCTGGTCAGCGTCTTTCACAAAATCATCGGGCAATGACATTCCCCAGTGTTCTGTGAAGCAGTTGCAGGACCAAATGAAAAGCGATTTCTCGAAACTTCTCGAGGAGCACGGTGAGGGAGTAAGCGATGAAAAAGATGTGCTCTATGAAAATGTAATTTTGTCAGGAGGAGGATTGAACGGACTCATTCTTTTAGGAGGTCTGTGTTATTTCGATCGTGATGACAAATTGAAAAACATCAGACGTTTTTGCGGAATTTCGGTCGGCTTCATCATTTGCCTGTGCTTGTCATTAAATATGTCCCCACTTCAAATAGCAAGTTGGTTATTGACTCACAATGTTTACGTTTTCAACAATTTCCAAGACATGATCCAAAATTGGGCGCTTTTAAAAATCGAAGAAATCCTGAACAAATTGAAGCAATGCGTCATTGAAACCACGGGAATCGACTTGTCCATCCACACTCTCGACAGTTTGCACAAGTTGACCGGTAAAGAGTTGAACGCCGTATCGTTCGAGTTAGCCGTGTACAAAATTGTGGTGTTCAATTACAAAAACAGTCCAAATTTGAAGGTGCTAGATTGCGTGAAAATGGCATGTGCAATTCCATTTGCATTTGAGAAATGTATCATCAACGACCGATTGTTCATCGATGCCGGATTGATCGTCAATTTTCCCCTTCAGGCACAATGGATGTTAGATTTTTTCGAACAAAACACTCTAGCTATCGGTTTGAAAAGCATCGACATGTTGCAAATTTACATTTCACAGCTAGTCAAGCAGAGGCAATTTTGCAAACACCAACACTCCCGCCGAGACCACAGTCTACCATCCGAAACTGGAAATTGCACCTTATCTGACACACCTGACGATGTGAAAAACACAAATGTCAGAGATGATGTTCCTCATGTTCGAGAAGTTCACGACGTCAATTCGTTCGATACATGGTCGCGTTGTTTTCCATATTCTGAAAACTGCAGCAACGACTGTTTTGCTTGCACGGAAAATTCGAAAGTGAACAGTCACTCAGATTTCATTTTTTCCGACAAATGGAAAAACATGCGAGAGGATTTCACAGAAAATGAGTCGAGGAGCCCAGGGACTTCTTCCTCCGCTGGAGCTACTACATCAGAAAAGAACAAAGCACCCATTTTTGCAAACAACCCTGATGAACCTCAAAAAACGGAGTTTCTTGAAAATCAGACGGCCATCGTGCAGTTTTTGAAGCAATTTGCAACATTAGATTTTCAGAAAACATTGCAATTTTTCAGTTTTGTATTCACGATGGCTAAAGTGCCGTGGACGTACTTTGAAATGTTGAATTACAACCTGTTAAACAAATTCAGAGACAAATTGGAAGAAACAAGGAAACGCCAAGAAAACAACGATGAGTCACGACATCAAAAACCGATTCCTCATTTGACACTTGTTTATCTGAATTGGCGCTTGAACCGGACTTCTGAAGGAACTTTTTTCGAAAGTTTAAAAAAAAACCAAGACGACAAACGAAAATTGGTGATTCAGGGATTTTCGGAAACAATGAGCAAAATGCGTCGAAGGAGACAATAATTCAGACGAGTTTAAAAAATGAGATCAGATTTGAGGGGAAAGAAAATAATTTTTTTTCTCTAATAGAAATTGAAAAGAAAAAAGAACTGCAAAATCAATCGTCAACATCCAAATAAAAATGAACGGTGACCGACAAAAACATGTAGTCAACAGGTTTCGACTGGCAAGTGACGACAGCAAGAGGAGTCAACAGAAAAAATCGGGAAAAAACAAAAGAAGGAAAATCGAAGGATTCATGCCGCCAATGTCTCTGCGTCGCGATACGCGTGTCGGTTATTCTGCTGATGCGCCCTTCAATCTCGTTCCCAATGCGTCTTTCCGATCTCCGAATGTGGCTTACAGAGGGCATTTGAAAGTTCATAAAGATCGAGCGGTGAAAAATCGCTTCGACAACACGCTTCAGGAAGACAGTGAAATCGGAGCAACGAATGACGTCAAAGATATCGTAAACATTCCCCTTCCCCCCGTCGTTTACGATCAACTCATGTACGCCAATCAACGCAGTCGTCTCTTCGGAGCCGGAGACGCGATTCGAGGTGACTTGGCAATAGTTCCCGCCTCGCACGGAGGATGGTTCGATGTGTCTGTCAACCCTGAAACTGATCTTCGATCTGGAGCCATGGGAATTCTTGTCGGTCATAACAATGAAACAGGGCGTGCGTTAGCTAAATTGAAAGCGGAATACACTAAGGGATACAAAAATTCCTTTGACGGACCGAGTTACGATAAAAAGTCTCCAGACATGATTTCGAGGGATATGATTCCCCTTTATCAAGATTTGTTAGCTGAAACACCATGAATGATGATTCACACATTTGTGAACAGCGGATGGTTAACTTGGAACATCTTTATCTTCTTCTGAAATTGCAATCTGTTCGTCGGAGAACATAGTTTTGAACCAAGACGGGTCGCTGTTGGGGCTTATTTCCTGTTCCTTATTTGATAACACCGACTGATTGAAATCTTCGTTCGCCCTATTGTCCCTTTTCACCTTTCCAGACATTTTGACGTTCGGTCCAGTCGGTATGGGAGCGCTTTTGTCGTTCGGTTCTAACAACACTGTTTGCTTTTTGATTCTTTCATACTTGATCATCTGCGGAGCACCAAGGACCGTTCGTCCGTGGGACGATTCAGTTTTCGGAATTTGTGTGGTGGCCGGCATTTCGGATTGCATGATGGGAAGACGTTGACCATTTTCATCGAATGACCCGGTCATTTCAATTTCTGTGAACATAGTCACAAAGTCGTTCAAATTTTTAGTTTTTTTTGGGCTTTTCAAACGGGTCACAGAGCACGTCAATAAAGAAGAACATTCCCACTGAAATACCATGTGCTTTTCTTTCAGGGCCATTTGACTGTTCACGAATTCGACGGTGAATGTTTTGTTGGCGTCCACAGTCAGCTCGCTGGTTGCAGAGCACTCGTGAAAATCTTTGAAAATGATCGTCCCGGTTTTTGTTGCAACAAATTTCAAACTGTTGCTTTCCAGTTTGAATTGTTGCGGCCAGCAGTTCTTTTGCGTTTCGTCAATGTTGTCTATTTCTTCAATGGTCCAATTTAAAAAATACTGTTTTATTATGCTGACGTCTGAAAATTCATCATCAATGAAAGAAACGCACTTAAAATCAACTTGAAACTGAAAATCATTGTCAGAGGAGTCAGATTTATCGTGATCAAAAAATGACAGGGCTATTTTGTGAACTCGGCAACGACCTGGAAGGGCAACGTTGACCATCGGTTGATAAGAATTCACTCGGTCATGATTATCATCGATGACTTTTCCAACATGGGTTAAAAACAGTGGGTGGCATTTCTTTGCCATTAATGATATTCCCGTCTCGAAAGAGTCTATGCGGTGGATTTGTTCTTTGATGATATTTTTTAAATTCCCGAAATGTTCCATCAGTTGTGTCGTTTTCAATTCGGAATTGCGAGAAAAGGTTTCCCATTGTCTGTCCCGTTGAAGAATATCATTTTCAACCCTCTGCAAAGCCACATCGGTATTCTGTCGCACAACCTCTTTGACGTCTGGAAGTCCGTTTCGAAAAATTTCAATTTCTTCCTTGACATTTTGTTTCATTTTTTCTTGAAGTTTGACTACTAACTTTAGCATGAATTCTGGGTATTCATTCAGTTCATTCATGATCTTTTTCACGAATTCCGCCGACGAAGACTTCGATTCTTGTTGTTTTTCAACACAAAAACATTGCGATTGAGGTTTCATTTTTTTCAACCCGGTTCCGCAAAGAGGTGTCACACGGAACGGACCGATTTCTCTCGTCATTCTGGATGCGTCCGTCCCGATTCGAGATGAATTTTCCATTAATGATTTTTGTCCAACAACATTTCGTTCCTGGGTTGAGGACACTGGGGTATCGCTTTGGGTTTTCTTTTTCTCAATTCCCAAAATGCCAGTTGTTTCCAAATTATTTAAATTTTTCAGCGATTTTCCCTTCTTTTTTGGGCGAATCATGACGAATTTTTGAAATTGGCTGCACACAAAAAAACCAAAAAGAGATTTGTTTTCTGGAGATTTTTTAACGGGTGATTTTAAATTTTCATCGGGTTATTCGATTTTATTTCAATCATTGAATCACTGATGTTTGTGTTTTTTTTTTCATCAACGAAACTGTCGCTTCTCTCGGGCAAAAGACAATGTCCCCATTCAGCTCTGTTCAACCATCATCACGGAGTTAAAAATCGTCTTTTTTTTCAATTTGTTTTTTTCTGAGTTTTGCAACGAAAAAAAAACAATGTTGTTTAAACAATGACACAGATGAGAAAGAAAATTTGAAAACATTTTCGTTCAATAGCTGCTGTCTCGCTGCGCGAACCATGCCGTCAAACCGGCTGGTGTACGATTTTGGGGTTGCCCAATGTTCACCCATTTTCCGTTGTTGTCGAATTTGAAATATGATGGAAAAGACAAAGGGACACGATCTCTCAAATAATTGATTGCCTCTTGGCCCTCCGTCGTTTCGTTGGAAAGAACGAAGAAATTGTGGAAGTTAGCGTTCAAATGGACGAAACGTTTGAAATCATTCCACATTCTTTTACACCAAATGCAGTAATCGGCGACAACAACTACAAAGTTATCCCTTTCGATGTTGAAATTTCTTTGTTGAGAATGCCTTACAATGTTAGCTATGTTTAGGCGAATTCGAGAAAAGTCCGAAGGTTCGAATGTCAAATGTGCCGGGTGCATGAGAATGGTGTACGGAACATTCAAGTACGTGTTTGGCAGATTTCCATCGTCATCATTCATTTTCAAAACTTTTAATTTCCTTTTTTCTTTTCTTTTTAAAGTTGAAAAAAGAAAAAAAGGCACAAAGTTTCGAAAAGGATGGCACGTCATTGAATAAAGAAGAAAAAAATTGTGAGGAGAAGGGTTTAGAGAAATCTGCAGTTCGAATTAACTAACGAAAATATTTCCCGATTTTGGCAAATTGAAGTGGAAATCTCCTGAGATGTCCAAACGAGCAATGAACTTGAGCATTGAAAAAGACAATAATATAATTATGAATGGTGAAATGGACGTTCCGTCCGACAATTCCATTTTAAAAACGACACTTCCGAGTTCGGAAAATGATGCATCGTTTTCGCAGAACAACGAACAGTCTGACGTCGGTGACAAAAGCGTTGCGGATGTTTCGAAAAACAAAAAACGATCCATCAAGGTGGAAAAGGTCATTGATTTCTGTCAGGAAATCAGATTGAACAACACTGACAAACAGAAGGTTGCTCAATGGCTAACGTCTCGCCGCGGTGGACAACTGAGAGGAGTCGGAAAAAACAACGACGGATCCGATGAATGCGTTCAGAGACGTGAAGGACCGTACATGAAGTTTTGCAAGGAGTGGAGGCCGAAATTGCAAACGTTAAATCCGCATTTGAACGCAACGGAATTGGTCAGGATGCTCGGGTTGAAATGGGGAGAGCTAAAGATGGAAAACCGACAATGGTTAGAAGAAACATACGGATTGAAAGTGGAAACTCCGAAGAGAAATGTATTGACATCTGCAACTAGCACCAATCATCCACCAAAGCTTCTAGCTGAAAACGAAAATAATTAAATTGAGAATGGAAACGTTTTTTTTGTGATTGCAAGTGTTAAACTACATTTCATGTCAATTGTCGATCTCAAATACAGTTATTCTACTGATTTCAATATGTCGCATTTAACAGGATTTCCTTTAAACGGAATCATCATTCGATTTTCCTGACGAACGCTATTGGGTTTTGAAAGCGTACGTTCCACTACGTGTCACAGGAAATGGATTCGGAAGTGATAAAAAAAAAATTAAAAAAATTCGCCAAATACAAATTGCGAGATCCAGGAAACGGATGTTCTCTTGCTTTTCTACATCACACTAAGGAATCCCATGTTCAGTGGGAACCCTGTGAACATTGGGGTTGTTGTTGGATGCCTCCACTAATTGACGAATGACTGGATTCAATTTACACAACATTGTTTGAACAGCATTCGGACTGACACGACAAATCCGGCACGATGCTTTGAAATTGCGATCATTGATAAATCCTGAAAATCTGACGACTAAAACGCAAAAAGCTCTGACACTTGCAAAATCTAACAAATAAGAGAAAATCGAAAGAAGTTGGTCAAAGTGGGACAAAATTTCGTCTTTGCTTTCCGGTTTTTGAATTTTTAACAATTTCAAAACAATCAGCATTTCGTTGCGGCAATTGTTTCCCATCACTTGATTCGGGGTTTTGGTCAGCATGTTGACTAAATTAAGCCCTTGAGAAGCTTTGGCGAAATCGACTTGAAATTCTTGGACGAGAGTAGGAAAATCTTGTGGTAAATTGTGAGACATGTACGCTTGGTAAACGCAAGCAATCATGATGCCTTTTTTAAATCGGGAACCTCGCACGAACAGGTTTTTCAAAATTTCATGTTTCTGTTTGTGGGGCGTTTGAAACCACGTTGTCCGATACAGTTCGATTGCAGTTTCAAAAACCTCGGATTGCACGTGGTGGTTTTTCAAAAACGCGGACATTTCGCCGATCCAATCTTTTTTTTTGCGTTCTGAATTTAAATGATGTCGTCGACAATGTCGTTTTGATGGTACGATTTGAAATTCATCGCAAAATCCAGATTGCCAGAGACCGTGATGTTTCCAAAGATCAAAAAAGTCATCCGCGATCGTTTTTTGTTCTTCGCATTTGTCGTGTGTCTCTGATGAATTGAAATCGTGACATTCGAAACGACCCTCGTTGCGGAACAATGTGTTTTTTTTTTTGGAATTATTCACGAAATAAGGCAAAGTGTTTTTTCTTTTTTCAGATGATGAAGATGGCAGATTATTTCTGATCACCTGATGACGATTTTGGCAATCATTCGAGACAACGATGCCGCTGTCCTTGACTGAAGAAAGGAAAACATGAAAAGCGATCCGTTTGCCATTCACCACAAAATATTCTTCTTTTGTCATTTTCAAAATCACGTCAGTTTTGCGTCAACGCTGGAGCTGAAAGGAGATTACCTCAGTATTTTTCGTCAGTCTAGAAAACAATTTTGCGGAAAACAATGCTGTCAACAATCGTGTCTCAGCTAGTCAATTCGTGCATTGAAACGCACTTGGACGTTTTTTGTCAAAATATCGTCAACGAGCAACGTTTTCAGCACCTCCAGTCACTCTCGAATTTGTCGTCATCAGCCGGTGAAAATGGCAATCGGGACTGTTGTTGTTTTGGAGATGCAGCTAAGTTGAAAGCAATTTGGAGAAGACAGCAAACGCCGACTTTTCAGACTTTCAGTTCTGGGAAAACACCGATTTCGTCACTCACCGGTACATCTGCGTCTTCGTCACAAGTCCAGAGCGAAACATGGATTTTTCCTGAATGTGGAACAGTGCAGCAAAATAACAACAGAGATGAGACATTGATTCAATTGGGCGATTTATTTTCAGACGTCGACAGTCTCAGTTGGCTGTGGTCCGAAACTCCCGTTAATCATGAACAGCAACAAACTCGCTATCCGAATCTGTTTTCTTCAGCCAGTGATGATAATAACAAGAACGTGACACAAACTGTTCACGAAGATGTTGCAGCATGTCATTTTCTTGAAAATGACCCAAGCTCTAAGATGAATACTGTTTCACCGACATCTTCTACAAAGACTCTTGGATCGGCCGTCAAAACATCGATCGAGCAATTGCCGAACTTTTCATCTTCATCGACAACGACAACAACGGCTGTCGAAAGCATGAAAAGACAAATCGAGGAAAAAATGGGATTTGCAGCAACACGACCATCAAAAAGAAAACAAAAAATAAAATCTTCTGATTTTCATTGCAATGGCGGAAAATGCAAAAAACAAAAGATTCGGGTCGAGACAAAGCAAAAAAAACATAGCAAACTAACTGATCGAGACAAAGACGAGGAAGCAGCAACAATGAATGAAACACCAAAGCATTCACCAATGAATCTCATGCGAACGTGTTGGCATGTGAAACAACGCGGAAAGGCAAAAGGCACAGTGTGCAACAAACCAATTTCAGAATTTGATCGGTTTTGCGCCAAACACATGTCGTCTTCTGTCGGAACTGCACCGAAAAGTTTGGAATCGAGTGCAAAAACCGACACGCCCGTTACATGTCAAGATCAATCGGAAAACCAACAACTCCAAAAAAAAAAGACAACAGCAAAAAAGACTCCACGAAAAAAACAAAGTTCAGAGAAAATCGAAGTTCAGAAGACGAATGAGTTTCAAGAACATGGGGATAAAGTCCGCAGAACCGAATATAGCTTGGACGAATTGAAATCATTTTCCAATCTCAGTCAGTTCATCGATTCCTTCATTGCATCCCATGATGAAAGGTCAACAGGAAACACTGATTGTCAACTCAGCACAATCCAAAGTGAAAGTTTGGACATTTCGAGTGTTGAAGACAAACAAACCCCGAACAACGAAAAAAGAGACGACACTTCGGAAAATGTCAATGTCGAAAGTCGTGCCGCAATAAACGGACGAATTGGAAAACACGTTTTGAAAACCATCAACGGTTTCGATGTTTTAATTGAAAAATTGTGAAACAAAACTCAATGTCAATATTTTTGTTTTTGTTCATTCATTCTTCATTCTGTTCTCAGTGTCAGACAATAAAAAAAATTCAAAAAAATGAAATCATCTCGTTTTCGTGACTCCATCATTCGAGAAAATTTCGATCTTCAACACGTCTTTCCTCATCAGGTGACGATTGGTGATGTTTTAGACTTAACACCAACTACACGCAATAACGAATTCAGGATCGGCGACACATTGGACTTAACGCCGACAACACTCACCGGCAAATTCAGGATTGCGAAAACACTCGATCTGACTCCGCGCATTCAACAAGTCATAAAGAACCGCATCGACGAATCAATGCGAAAACAATCGGTTTCTCCAAAATCTCCAAAATCAATCAATTTCAGCAGTGCAACTAATCCCATGCGGGCAGCAGTTCAAGCAAAAAACAGTCTCACGATCGAACACGACAAAGAAACGGTCGTTGGACATTTCAATCCACTCATTTACAAACGAACTCCAAATACAGTTTCGACCATGTTGACGAGTGCAACAGAAATTCCATCTGGCGTGGCCGACAAGAACAACGGACATGAAATCACAAATTCAAAAATTGATAATATTGAAACGACGTCATTACGTCATCCAATGTCACAACCAATTTATCAGAATGAACAACATGGGACTTCTTTTGACGAAAAAGTATTCTCTGCAAGAGACGGAAGTTTTTGGGTTTTCGATGAAAGTCAAAATAGGTACGCCAGATTTGAAGAAAACACATTTATGAAAAAGTTGAAACTATTGAAAGAAGAATTTGAAAATCTCGAACAGAACAAACCCCGTGACCGATATCGGACTGCCAGAAATTCGTCGGACTCCAGCAACAATCGTCGCGGAATGAGACCGTGCGACTCAACTTCTTCGTCGATTTTTCCTGTGCTAAATGCAAACAGATGCAAAGCATGTATCAGTTCTCCATAGTTGCTGAAGAAATGAAATCACATGTCAATGAACAAATGAAGTGTGGTGTTGACGTTCGATAGCGCTCGTTTTGGGACATTTGTCGACACGTTGACAAATTGACAAGGAGTCGAATGTCATAATGAAGTGTTTCGAGAATGCCACGACAGGTCAACAAAGACTGGAATTCTTTGAAAAAGAAAAAAAAACTAAAAATGATTTACATAAAAAAAAAACAACAAACACAGTTCTTTCCACAACACAAAAACAAAGATGAAGTCACCGAGCAGAAGGTCACTGTTGACGTCAACTGTTCATCCGTCTCATCGCAATGCAGTGTTCAAAGATTCATCCGGTCGACTGATGATATTTAAAAATTCAAAACTGACTTTGATGAAAAAAGGAATTTTGTCGGATACTCGCAGAGGAACGACAAAAGTGGAACCCCGATTGTCTCCTTTATCTGAAAACATGTCATTCGAGTTTGAAAATCTAGATGAATTCCAAAGCGTTCAATTTTGCATTTTTTTCAACGCACCCGACCCGAACGACGAAAGAGCTCGGTTCATTCCTCAACATTATGCCAGAAATCCCAGAGTTTTATACTTCAACTCGTCGGCGGATGTGATTTATCGATTTTGTGTCACGAGAAAAAAATACGTTGCTTTCATGAAGTTTGAAGGAACCATAGACCCTAAAGCCGTTTCACCAGATTTCACTGTCGTCGAAAACGATTTACCTTTTGAAACTGACAACAAACATTTCAAAAGCGAAGAGACATCACCACCGTTCATTTTCTTTGCCGGAAAAAATCCGAATCAAGAGATGGCTTTTTTTCCAGACTGGCGAAGAGAAAACGGAGTTGTGCGGACCAACGCTGATTTTGTAGGCAATGATGCTTCTATTTGGAAAATTGACATAGACAAATTCAAAACCAAAAACGTCATCAATTTCGTGAGGATCAAGCTCCCCGAAACGAGTGAAATGCAAATCCAAACTTTCATTACATCGATATTAGAAATTCTATTAGATTCTCTTCTCTGTGCTTCAAACGAATTGTACATTCCTCTCGTCGTTGTTGCGAATGCAGACACACCAAACCACCCGAACGCGATATTTTTTCCTCCCGAACGACGTGATGACGTAATGAGCAAATATTTCGCCAGCCAAAGTGGAAAAACTTTCATTTACGATGGGGTTGATTACACTGAAGTCAGAAACGATTGATGATTTGGAATGTTGTTTTCCATTTGTCTGAATCATAAAGGTGAAAAATCATCATTTTTATTTTCCTACTCCGAAATGACTAATTAAACGGTTTTAAACGATTGTTCGGGTAAAAAATACAACACGAGGGACTGAAACACGAAATGCCGAAAGGAAAAAACAAAAGTAAATTTTCCGAAACAAATTTGGAAAAAACTTCGACTTCAACTGTGACGGCATCAACACAAACGATTTGTTCTTTAGAATCGAACAATAATAAGTCGCCAATTTCGTCGTCTTCCAATTGCGTTCCGCGGGAAAATATCATGATCGCATCTTGTTTGCGTCACGCGACCTTGCATCCCTTGCCAGTGAAATGCGCAAGTGGTGATCAAATGTGGATTCCAGATGTCGGGAAACCATTATTAAATCGAGTGCAATTGATTCAAGCCCGAGACGCATTGTGTGACACGAGCAACTTGAGCGGGAAATTTCTTTCGAGACTCGACCAACTATTTTTGGACGAACCGATTTCCAATCAATCAATTTCTTTGTTTTCTTTTGTCAGCAGTCCTGGAGCACGACCGGATGAAAACGGTGTTTTCGGATTCGCAAAAATTCGGGGTGGGTTTTTGAGTGAGGAAAACGCTAACCGACAGGCATTGAACATTTTGCAACAGGATGCGCTTCACAGAATCGATCATGTTCGAACAGGAAAACCATTTCCTGTTATTGCGACTCACGCCAAAAGCCGATGCTTAGATCCGAGAAAAATTGACAATGTGAACATGTCAGAAAAAGTGATTCAAAATCTCGAAAATCTAAAAAAACATGATTCGGCATTGGAAAACCAACGAAAACAAATGCATGAAGAAAAAAGCGAAACATCAAGTTCTCGGTTAGAAATTCCACCTTCAGACGACGACCCGCATCAGAGATTTCTTTCAAAAATGAAGAAAATGTCAGTTTTTAAGGCAGAATATCGGAATTGTCAAAATTTGATCGCGGAATACAAAACGATTTTCAACGCAACAGTTGCTGAGGCAAACGAAATTGTCGACAATTTCATTCAAACGCACGGATCAACAAAAGATGAATTTATAGAACACTGTCGACAAATGTTCATTGCGACGTGGGCTGAACTGGGTTCCACTCCAGAGTCAATGGGTGACGAGGCACATAGACAATTCGTTCACACTATATTTTCGCCTGATCTTTTCATCCTAGAAGTCAAAGCTCATCAAGTCGTTGCGCCAAAACGTCACGACAATTCTAATGAAAAATCATCGGAAAATAATCAACTTCTTCTGAAGAATAAGATCGGCTCCTCACAACATGTGACTTGTGCCGGAAAAGACGTGTTGTGCAACAATGAAACAAGCATCCGCACTGAGAACAATTTCCCGATGGTCGATAGACAATTCCAAGATGATCCCGTTCAAAATCAAATTATTTCTTTGTTTTCCTTCGTGTCCAGTCCTGGAGCACGGCCGGATGAAAACGGAGTGTTTGGGTTTGCTAAGATCCGAGGCCATTTTTCCGATGAAGAAAATGCTCATCAAAACGCATTGCAAATTTTACAGCACGATTCCATTCACAAAATAGAATTCGTTCGCACAGGTCACCCATTTCCCGTGTTCATGGAAAACCGTTCTGAAAGTTCCGACGACGACTTAACAAAACTTCTGATCCACAGTCTGGAAGTGTTGAGACAACAGGATTCTGCTTTGGAAAAGCAACGGAAAAAAACACTAGATGAAAAGAAAAAGATTTTAGAATTGGACGCTGCTGGAAAAACACGCGACGATCCACACAAAACGTACGTGACACGACTAACCAAACTATCTACATTCAAAGATGAATATCACAATTGTCTTGACATGCTGACGTCGCACAAAAATTCCTTCGACAAAACGGTTTGTGAGGCAAACAAAATTATAGATGATCACATTGCATTGAATGATTCAAGCAAACAAGCTTTTTTGGAACGCTGTCACCAAATATGCATTGATCGTTGGGCTGAACTCGGTTCAACGCCAGAGTCAATGGGAATTGAGCCCCATAAAAAATTAATTGAAGCGACATTCAGCATGGATGCATTCACTTTAGAACCCATTACGCAACCATGAATTGATTGTCGCTGAAATTGCAATCAACGACGTTTTTCATCATTAATGAATTGATGCAATCTTATGCGATGGAGGAAACGGGAAGGTTTGGGTATGAAATATTGAAATGTGTCATTTATTCTGGAAAAATTGAAAATAAAAGAATTTTGAAAAAAAACTCTTGTTTCTATTTTTTTTCAATGAACACCAAGGGATTGAGCAAGAACAAAAACACAATGAAGCCTTCGTTGACACAAATTAGTCCTTGGAAAAATACGACAAGAATGACGGCTGAGCCTTACACATTCGACGACACAGAATTCGAAAACATCATCAACAGCCTGAATGAATTGAGCGATAAAGAAACGAAAGAGACGGTCGCTTTAAAACTGAACAAGCGTTTGCCGCACATCGGTCAAAACTGGGCCGGAGAAATAGATTTCACGATTTCCTCAGTAGTCAAATATCCGAGCACTTCAAGACTGGAAATGCTGTTGAACGAAAATCTTCTCAGGTATCCGACGAGTGAAAAGGAAAGATTGATCACGTACCTTAATTTAATTTATCCGGCTTTGGAAACTAAAATTTTGTTAGATATGTCGGAAAGGAATTTAGAAGCGTTCGTAAAAGTTTTAGAATTAGTTTTCGTTTTTAAAGATGTTCAGCTCATGCCATCAATTTTCTTGAAAAGAGGTCGTTACTTGAAAAAATTCCGTTTGATCCCGCTAGTGACAGTAATGGGTCCCAACCCTTTCCGTCCCGGTTTTCAAACATATTTCGTCGAATCGTTTTGCCCATTCCAGAATCAAAGAGAATCTTTTAACGACGAACAAAATCTTGTTTTTCATGCTGATGTTGATCACGCTTCTGACCTTTGGGAAAATTTCATCAACAGTAAAAAAAAGAAGACAACAAATTCAGTAGACCATTTTGCGGCTTTTGATTCGAAATTTAAATCAATTTACAAACTTCGGGATAGCAAAAGCAGCCCGAACAAAAACATACATGACAATAGTTCGACTACGCCTCGAAATTTCGAAACGAGTGAGAAAACGAATAATTGGACGACTGTTTTTCCTTGCACGGGGACGGGACATTTCTTTCCATTGTCTGACAGATACATCGTCGCAAACAACAAATGCCACGCATTACGGATCCTAGGTTGTGACGATAGACAGATTGCTTTTCATGGAAACGAATCATTTTGGATTTGGGTGATGCGTGATTCTCAATTAATTTTCCAACATATGAAATCTCTTGATCCGTCGTTGACGGTCAGTGATGTGTTTGTCAATTTATGCAATGAAACAGAAAAGAAGTCGATTCACAATGACGAAAATGACACTTGCAATCGAGTGAATTCCAGAAGGCATTTCATTCCTGAAGCTTTATCAATGGTCATCAACGATTTGTGCAATGGAAAATGCATTCGGGAACGGTTTTTAGATATGCCAATCGTAGACATGTCTTCCGTCTCGACGACGGAAGACTTAGAAAGATTGATGTTGTCTGATGGGGCATCGACTGCCGAACTCCCCAACAGAAAAAGTGGCTTTTTTCTTTATCAATTGGGAGACCAATGTGATCAATTGCTGACATTGAAGTTGAAAGAAAAAAATATAAATTGCTGTTTGCTGAAAAACGAAATTAGTTGTTCTTCCAACGCACAGTCCCAATTTCTGCAAATTCCAATCGAATATGGTGTGATAGGAAGTCAGTTGTTTTATCCGGAAGATGCACGAACAGTCGACAAATTGATGAGATCACTCAACCCAATGATTGGATTTGAAGTGCACGATTCGGTTCAATTGTGTGTCCAATCGAGGAATTTCGGCCAACATGAAGACGGAAATCTGGAACCATTTTCAGCTGAATTGGATGGGGCGGATATAACAGTAGGAAATCGTGTAAGGGCACTCCCTGCAGACAGTCTTCAAATGGAAAAAAAAACTTACTCTGGCACGCACAACAACGAAAATGAACTGATCAATTCAGTTCAAATCAACTATCCACCTGACAAAAACAAAAACATTCAAATTAACGAGAACAAAAACGATGACGATGGAACCGAATACGACGAATACGAAGAAAACGACGAATACGACGACGACGACGACGACGACGACGACAACGGCGACGACAACGGCGACGACAACGGCGACGACGACGACGGCGACGACAACGGCGACGACAACGGCGACGACGACGGCGACGACGGCTACGGCGACGACGGCGACGACGGCTACGGCGACGACAACGACGACGGCGACGACAACGACGACGGCGACGGCAACGACGACGGCTACGACGGTAACTTTTACTCTCCAGAAAACATTAATTTCGGCAATCTTGCGGAACAATTCAAGAACAATTCCAACGGCCTTTTCAAAGATTTGACAAAGTCAATGCCGTATCAACAAATGAAAAATAGCAATTTGGATCCACGATTTGGTGCCCAAGACCAAAACAGAACTTTCCCATATTCTCATGAAACTGACACGTTGAAAACATCTTCAGGTATAACGACAAACCAACTCGATCAGTATTTGTCGGATAGGAATATGATGCAGTCGCCATTAAAACATTCTCTGCAACCTCGAATTTTCCAAACATTTTCAACGCGTAGAAAAGGGATTCAACCTGGATCCAGCTTTTGGTCTAGAAGTCCGTGATACAGTTTCACGTTGAACAAATTCCTCCTCGAAAAACGAAATTTCAAAGAAATCAGACAGCAAAACAAACGAAACGAAACGAAGAAAAAAAGAAAAAAAGGAAAAACAGAAAAACAGAAAGGAACACAGCAACGCCACAGAAAAAGACGAAAAACATTCATGTTTTCGAGATAAGTGGACGGCATGAGAGTGATGACGTCATTTTGTAGGAGGGGAAAAACTTGTCCGCGACCAATGTTGACGCGTTCACTGGTCAGTTAGTCAAGTGAATCTGGTCCGATCGAAGTTTCAAAGTGGCTTCTGAATTGGACCTTTTTTTTTCAATTCAATCCCTTTCTCTTTGTGTTCTTGAGAAAATCGGAGGTAATTGGTTTTCAGTTGTCTTCCGTTTTCTGCATTCATAATGACTTTGTCAATTCATTCTGCATACAGTCATGAATCCCGGATTTTTAACAAAACTGGCCATGGAATCCATGAGCAAAACAACATCAATCGCTTGCGAAAACAAACAACAACTCCCGAAAACGAAAGTCTTTCCGAAACTGCCGTCAAAAAAATTGATCCATAAAAAAAGAAGGTTGGGAGGAACGTCGTCAGTGTGTTCATCCAAGTGTCGCCTTCTCACGTTAATTCACGAACATTTGCCAAACAGTCGCTTTTCAAAATGCTGTCTAATTAATATTTTGTGTTTGACGAAGAAAGTTTGGGTCATGATGTGGATCGTTGTAGTCAATCGAAAAAATGAAAATTTCTCCGAATGGGAACACGACATGTTGGATTCTATATTTTCAAAATATGGAACGTTTTTTGAAACGGGTGAAGACAATGAAAAGACTAATTCTGAAAATGAATCGAAAGAGCAGCAGCACGTTTCTGAATTGAAGTTTTCGCGATTGCACAAAAAACTATGTAAACTAACACGGGAAATCATTCGAAAACGTTGCGAAGGATGTTTAGCTAATCTCGTTCATTCCTTGGGTCTTCACAAGCAGTCCGAGGAATTCGGACCGGACTTGACGACCAATCTTTGCCTCGCCCCACCTCGACGTTCTCCCTCTGATCCACTAACGGCTTTTTTTGATGTAGCGATTCCGACCAGCAGAATATCCATCATTCCTTCTGATTTCAATCGGGAAAATATTTTTTTTTTTGACGATGAAAATTTTTTCGATTTTTCCCGGCATCATGTTGTTTTCAATTTGAGTTGCAAGCTCATCGAAACATGCGTTAATTTCATCATGCGCAGCAGAAAGAGTTTGATGAGGAGAATTTATTTTTTGCAATCGTGTAATTGTCGCAATCTTGAAATCGCTAAATTCATTCGTCAAATCGTGTTTGTTCGAAAGGTCCTCGATTATTTTCTGACGCCTGACTTGATCAATTTTGCCTTTTCATATTGCATTTCGAAAACCGATGAATCATGCAATGTTTTAAACGATTTTATTGCTGTTTTGCCTTTTAGAATCAACAGGAACACATACATCAATTTGTTATCTTCGTCTTTGACGGTTTCCAATCTGACCGTCTTGCGTGCGTTGTGCAGTCAATCTGTTTTTTCCGCACTGACCGAATTTGTTCCTCCAGAAAAGGTGGCGTGGGATAATTGTGAAAGTCTGCCTCGCATGATCAACTTGAAGAATTTCAATGATTTGCCGGGTGAGGGTGATGATCGTGACATATTGAAATTGTCATCGACCGAATTGTTTTATGCAATTTCTCGATCTGGATATCAAGTGAAAACAGAGTGTTTCATTTTGTTTTACAATATTTTCAAGAATCACCACCATGATGGGGTGTTTGGTTCACTTTTGGCGGCTCATTTTGTTTGTGTCAATCAGATGAAACTAGTTTCATTTTTGCTGAAGCAATTTTTAGAAGACCCAAATTACGAGCAATCTATGAGTTTTTTTTCAATTGCTCGTGGAAATTTTTCCCAATATGATTTTTCAGTTTTTCTCAATTCGCATTCAAATGTCCAAAAGCTGTTTTCAAAAACAAAAGAGTCTTCCCACTTAAATCAAAACATGCCATCAACAATTTCAACATCACAAGTCCAAACTGATTTAAAAACTGATGACTTTGATTGTCGTGAACATGAAGACGACGACGATGGGAGTAGTGTTGGCAGCGACTGTTCGAATTGTTCGCGAAAGTATTCATTTGGAAAGATTCTTTGTAAATCATGTTCATCCTTCGACAATCACGATTCCTCATCTTCTCAGTTCGACTGTTCAACGTGCCGATCTTCAAAGAGTCAACAACGGTCGTCCAGCCCGATCGATTTTTACGATGAAGATGATGATGACGATGATGACATTAGGGATGTTTCCTTTGAAAATGTCGGCGATTTTGACGGAGATTGTGGAAATGTTGAATTCAACATGAAGCTCTTCTCTGATCTTCGTCTGAAAATCAAAAGTCTGTACCGGTTGAATAATTTCACAGATGAAGAAGCAAAAGAAGAACTCATTTTGAAACATCCAGATTTCAACACACGAGATTTCGTTCAGGTGTGAAATTTTGCAAATATTGATGAAGTTTTGATTGAAAACATATTGGTCGGAGTACCCAATTAATGGTTGTTCAACAATACAATTGTTTGAGATTTCAAACAAAATCTGTGGAGTGTGTTCATGATTTTTATGCTGGAAGAAGATTTCGAACACTCAACTTGAAGTGGAAACCCTTTGTATTCAGAGCAATGAACTAAGGCTTTTCTTTCATTGAAAGTGAGATGTGATCAGGGCTACGAGTGACATCAAATGAAACGAGCTTGACACCACAAAACCGGCTACTGACAATTGAACAGAGAGCCCAGGGAAGACGACACAATATGAAAAGAAAAGTAAAAGACAAAATGCAGAGTACAACAGAGAACAATGAAATAAAAAATCCGAATTCACGAAAAATGTCGTAAATAGAACCACAGCCTCGCCAGATTGCATTGAGAAAAGGTTTGAAGATGTTAACTGTTGGAGGTCCCATTCGGCAAACACAGGCAACAATGTTAACTTTCAGCTTTTTCAGCACGAACCATTTTCCGTCGAGTATTTTCGAAATGGCGTAACAAAGAAATGACGTGCGCCTCGTCTTTTTCTGTTGCTGCATCCCTGATGATAACTGGTCAAGATGTTGGTCAGTGTCGTTCGATTTTCTACTTATCTCCATCTCTAACTTGATTCACAATTGTTTTCAGTTGATCAATAGACTGCCTTGCTCGGAAAGATCTGCAGTGTCTCTGAACAATCTGACGTTCTGAAAATGGTCTTAGCTGTTAGAAGACGGACCAAGTCTACACATAAATTCTATTGCGATTGCAGCGCCAATCGACCAATCGGCCACAGACATTTCGTGGCGCCACTTACAATTGAGCGAATTGAATCTTCTGTTGTGTGTTACACGATTGAAACTGTAATAATAAGGCCGGGCAACTATTGAAAAACATAGAGCCATAACATAGACCACCACGCCTAAGCATACATGCTAGATTGCAACGCCAGTAGCGGCCACAGAAATTTTCGTGGAGCTACTTTCAACTTGGCGATGCTCTGTTCTGTTTTCCCTCTAAAAAGGTATGTTTTCCGGGACATTGGTGAATATCACCCGTTTTCCGCTATACCCCTCCACCTCATTTTTTGGGGGTCCTTTCTCCCTTCAAAAGGGATTTCCCCCTACACATGGAAGCACTGATTGCTACATGAAGAATATGTCACAGTTATCATTTCATGGTTATTATATGATAAAAAATAGATTTCGTCGATGAACAGTTGTCGTCATCATTATGACAGCTGCTAATTTGAATAGAAAAGAGGAGGATAGAGTAGTTAGCGTTTTGAATTCACTGGATCCAAATGACTATGGGGCTGTTTTCAGTCCACCCTCGTGTAAGGATGACGGACGTTTTGTTTTCCAAACAGCAGACGGTGCAATGTGGCGTTTCAACTGTGACGGTTCCAAACGTTACATTCTGGAAAAACCGCCTCGTTGTGCTCCAAGAGTGGATGTTTCTGGTGATCCAAACAAGAGCTCGTCCGTATTCCATCCTCGATATTGTCAGAGAATAACGAAGGGCGACAACGGTGAAAATGTAGAGTACGAAAATTTGGCAGACGGATCAATCTACATTTTCGACGGGATCCGTTACATTTTGGTCAAACAGGGAGCGTGTTGTCCACAGGAGCCTGTTCTTTTTTCAGGAGGAATTGATCCGAATCAGTTGTTAATACAATTCTACCCGACGCATTGTCAGAAAAATTGCTCGATGACTTACTACAGCGTAGACGATGGTTCGCGTTGGGCGTGGAATGCCGAGTTCAACATTTACGTACAGACGCAACCTGCGGATTGTCCTGACACTGTCTCGGTTTTCAATTCGTGCAATCCAAACGATTCGAATGCCACATTTGTCCCAAAAAGTTGTTTTGCGACCGACAAAACTAAATACGTCAGCGTTGATGGAAGCATTTGGAAACAAGACCCAGACACCGGAACTTTCATTTTAGACAAAGCTGCTCCATGTCCAAAGATCGCTTTTGTGAACAATCACGTTTTAGATCCAAACGAATCAGGAACCACCATCGAACCGGTGCATTGCTCGAAAAATGCGAACGTACAAGTTCAGACAGCCGATGGGGCTCTTTGGACGTGGAACGCTTCCAAACAAATGTACGTGCAAACCTCGCCACCAGCATGCCCGATAGAAATAAAGATAAAAAATGCTCGAGATCCAAACAAACCTGGAATCATTTTCGACCCGATATATTGCGGTCGACAAACACCACCTTCAATGTACATAGCGACCGACAATTCACGCTGGTCTTTCGATTCCAAAGCTAACAAATATGTGATGACGCAAAAAACGGATTGTCCTTGCCCCATTTCACCAATCGATGCAAACATTAAAGATCCTAACAGCGTTGTGGACTGGGAGAGCGCGTTAGATCCGTCGTATTGCGCCACTCATCCAGACGTCGTGGTTGAAACTGTGGACGGAGCGCAGTGGAAGTTCAACGAAATTACGCGTCGATATGACCGAATAAGACCGCCTGATTGCCCTAATGTAACTACGGTGACTGGATCCCAAAACGACCCCAGCAGCACACTTGCTGTCTTCTCACCGGATTATTGCTCAAAAACAATCGGAACAAATTTTGCGCTGCCCGACGGATCCGTTTGGATTTGGAACGGCACCCAGTACATCCGAACTAAACTTCCGGATTGTCCTGTCGACATCGTCCGAGTCGTCGACAGCAAAGATCCGAACATTTTCGGTAGCACTTTCAATCCCAGCCATTGCGGGATGTTGCCTGACGTTCAGTACATTTCGCTCGTAGACAATTCAGAATGGGTTTACAACATTTCGACAAAAACGTATTCGAATACTAAAAAAGGTGATTGTCCACCAGAAATCATAATTTCAAAGAGCAACGATCCAAACGCAATGACAACCGTCTTTGACCCAGACAACTGCAGCCGCAAAGCAGCACCGACGACTTACTTGGCTATGGATGGTTCGCAGTGGAAGTACGATCCTGCAACCTTTTCGTACAATCAGACAAAGCCACCGAATTGTCCAGGAAACGTAGTTTTGGTGAATGGCACCGATCCTAACCAGATCACAACTGGTTTTGAACCGACGTATTGCGCGGCAAAACCGGCGCCGACTGTATATGTAGCGAGTGACGATTCGCAGTGGATGTTCAACCCGACGACGCAATCATACGACATGACAAAACCGCCAAACTGTCCGACAATCGTTTCATTTTCTGGCGTTAATAATCCGAATACATCCGGCGCTGTGTTCGACCCTCTGTTTTGTGCGAAAAACGCAACGACAACGTTCAAAGGAACTGATGGGTCTGAATGGAAATGGAATCCGACGACCCAACAATATGACATGACGTTGCCTCCTCCAATCTTACAGACAGGCATGGCAAACCCGGTGAGAAGAAATACACAATTTTCCAGAGCGAACAATTTATTGTTGACTCCACAAAATCAGACATGGCAGTGGAACGGACATTCGTTTGCATTGATGTAGAGTGTGTGTCTCATGGGCGTTTGAAAATGAGAACAACATGTGCATTTTCGAAGCGTTTTCTCAAACTGAGAAAAAAAACACATTGTAACCTGCAACATATAAATTCTGCGCAGCAACATCATTACCTCGGAAACTGTCACTTGATTTTTCACTGCACAAAATCAGAGGAATGGAAATGAATGTGAACACACATCAACAAAATCAACAATTCAGTGGTGGAGTGGAAAGTGAACATCTAATGCGCGTTTGGAAATAAACACAATTTTTGAATTTTTTTGAACTTTTCATCAAAATTAAAAAAAGATCATCACCTGCAACATAACCAATCACTGTTAGTGATGGAATTCGCCGATAATAGTACGCAGGCCAAGGCTCTGCTTTCGAAAACAACGACAACTGAGAAAACGATCAATGCAGAGAACTTTAAACATTCTGCAGACACATGTGCAATCTCTGCCACAACCCAAAACGGTCAACAAATGAAAAAGAAAAAAACAAATCTCACTAATTACCAAGTCCCGTTCAATGCTATAGTGAGTCAGATAGCTCAGATTGTCTACGTGTCTAATACTCTGGATCCAAATGACCGAGCTGTTGCCATCTTCAGTCCAGCCGGCAGTGAAGAAAATATGTTATCTATTTATGTCACGGCAGACGGAGCCCACTGGCGTTTTGATCCTAATGAATGCAGATATGAGATGAGCAGGTTTCCGAAATGTCCGGATAGAGTGATGGTTTCTGACAATCCCAATCTGCGAACAGCGACGTTTGATCCGCCTCATTGCCGAGCAATTGAGGATGTTAAGTACGAAAACATATTGGACGGATCCGTCTTTGTTTTCGATGGTTTTCGTTACAGGCTCGTGGAACCCGCCGACTGTTGTCCGGACGAACCAGTCATTTTCAAAGGCAGTTGCGATCCCAACAGCCCGTCGGCTGTTTTCAGTCCGCCCCAATGTCAAAAGAATTGCGCGATGACGTATTTCAGTGCCGATGACGGATCACGTTGGACGTACGATGCCGAATTTTCAATCTATGTTCAGAACAAACCTCCAGATTGTCCAGACGTGGTTTACGTTCCGAATTCTTGCGATCCGAATGATCCCGATTCCCATTTTGTTCCAGCCCATTGTTTAGTCACCGACAAAACAAAATTCATCGGAAGCGACGGAAGCACGTGGAAGCAAGACTCGGACACCGGAACGTTCATTTTGTCCCGATCGGCGCCGTGTCCGAAAATAGCTTTTGTGACAAATGATGACATTCTTGATCCAAATACAGTCGGAACCGTGATAGATCCAAGCAGGTGTGCCAGAGATCCGTTAGTTCGGGTGAGCACGGCAGACGGGGCGAAATGGATGTGGGATGCGAAAAAGCGACGATATGTTCAAGTCGAACCTCCATCATGCCCCCTCAACGTCAGAGTGAAAAACCTTCGAGATCCAAATCATTCTGGAGCAATTTTCCACCCAATTCATTGCGGTGCACAGAATCCGCCCATCCGTTACACTGCAATCGACAATTCACAATGGTCTTACGACTCGAGCGCGAAAAAGTACATAAAAACGCGACCGACTGATTGTCCTTGTCCGACATTTCCGATTTCAAAAATGGAAGACCCCAATAAAGCCGATCCGAGTGCATTCGACCCACAGTATTGTTCTCGACACCCAGATGTCATAATTGAGACAACCGACAACGGTGCCCTCTGGAAGTATAACGAAAAAACCGAACAATACGACCAAATTAAACCACCAGACTGCCCGGAAGTTATCAGCGTCACGGGATCGCAGAATAATCCCAGCAGCAAAGCAGCAATTTTCAATCCTGATTATTGCTCGGAGAAAACAGACACTAAGTACAAGATGCTCGATGGATCGCAATGGATCTGGGATGGAAAGAAATACTTTCAAATCAAACTGTCCGATTGTCCCACCGACACAGTCAATGTCGTCGACAGCATCGATCCGAACATTTTCGGCAGCACCTTCGATCCAAGTCATTGTGGGATGTTACCTGATGTTAGGTACAAATGCACAGATATGTCGGAATGGAAGTACGATACAACGACCAAAACGTACACTGTGACGAAACTTGGAAAATGTCCCACTGACGTGAAGATCGTGCAAAGCAACGATCCGAACAAGTACCCGACATCATTCCGACCCGAACACTGCGCGAATCAGCCCGCACCGGTGACGTATAACGCTGCGGACGGATCCCAGTGGCAATTCGATGTAGATGGAAAAGGAAGATACAATCAGATCAAACCACCAGATTGTCCTACCGACATTATCGTCAACAACACGACCGATCCAAACATTGCTATCTCTACGTTTTCTCCGAGCTACTGCTTCAAACAACCGACACCCGCAACCTACACGGCCACTGACAATTCCCAGTGGCAGTTCAATCAGATCAACGGAAAGTACGTTCAAACGAGACCGCCAGATTGTCCGAGTTCGGTCACTTTCCAACGGTCTACGGATCCTAATAACTCTGCTGCTACGCAGTTCATTCCCGATTACTGCTCGCAAGATTCCCAGTTAAAGTATGTTCAAGCCGACAATCAATCCCAATGGATGTTTGATCCAGCGACTAAAACATATATTCAGAGTTTGCCTTCACCAATCTGTCCCACTGTCGTCAATGTCTCGAAGAGTCCACTGGATCCATCAGCGTCGTTCGACCCTACATCGTGCGAGAAATTGATAGGAGATTTCACATACCGCATGCCCGATGGACAGAATTTCAAATGGGACTCGGTTTCCAAAACGTACGTGCAGACCAAACCACCCGATTGTCCACCGGATGTGACCATTACTAGCGGCAATGATCCCAATAAGGCTAGTTCAACGTTTTCTCCAACATATTGTGCAGAGCAACCGTCACCAGTCGTTTACACAGCCAGTGACAATTCCCAGTGGCGCTACAATCCGAAAGGAAAGTTTTACGAATTAACAAGAAATCCCGATTGCCCCCCAAGTGTTAAAGTCAATAATCAAACAAATCCAAACGCAATCGGGTCCGTTTTTGATCCCTCATATTGCGGTCAACAATCGCCACCTGTTGTTTACACAGCAACAGACAATTCCCAGTGGGCGTACAATTCATCGACGGGAATGTACGATCAGACGCGGAATCCAGATTGCCCAGTCAATGTCACTTTGACAAACAACACAGATCCGAATATCGGGACCAGCGTTTTCAACCCGTCGTACTGCGGAGGGAAACCGTCCCCAGTCGTGTACACGGCGACGGACAATTCTCAGTGGGTGTTCAATCAAATGACGGGCAAATACGAAATGACTCGAAATCCAGACTGTCCTGCCGACGTCGTAGTTCCGAGCAGCAACGATCCTAACAAGGTTGGCTCGACGTTTTCACCTTCGTACTGCGCAGGAAAGCCAGCTCCCATATCCTACACGGCGGCTGACAGTTCCCGTTGGCAATACGACGAGCTCACAAAGAGCTACGTTCAAACGAAACCGCCGTCGTGTCCCACGGCGGTTTCAGTGACTAATACAACTGATCCGAACGATCCGAAGACTGTTTTCGATCCCTCTTATTGCGGACGGAAACCTGCGCCTGTAATGTACACAGCAACTGATGGTTCTCAGTACACATTCAACATGGCAACACAACGGTATGATCAAAGTAAGCCACCCGATTGTCCATCAGAAGTCAATATTAACTCAATAAATCCAAACACTTCAGCAACGGTTTTCACGCCGTCGTATTGTTTGAAAACACCCCCACCCGTGACTTATGTCGCCTCAGACGGTTCCCGCTGGCAATACGATCCGTCAACGGTTCAATATAATCAAATTAAGCCACCCGACTGCACGGGCAATGTATCCATTTCAACAAACAATCCGAACAAACCGGAAACTACGTTTTCTCCATCGCCACAGTGCGTAGGGGCAGACGCGACAAAAACGTACATTTCTTCAGACGGATCGAAATGGAAATATGACTCGACAAAAGGTTTTTATGTTCAAATTGTTTCTCCGACAAAAGTCTGTCCTGCCACAGTCACTGTCGATGCTTACGAACCCGTATATAAGGGAACTCATGCGACTAATCCAACGGGTTGTTTAGAAATGTCGAATGTGACTTACAAAGCCCGTGATTGTTCTGAGTGGAAGTGGGATCCTGTAAAATTGAAATACGACCTGATATCGCCACGTGGTTGTTTATTGACGCAAACAGATTGGTTCAATATTCAGAACGTCGCCAATGACAAACTTGTCACTGGATCAATGCGATATGCGATCGCTGATTCAACGAAGTCGACGGGTTACAGTTTAAGTGCCCCCAATGATGTGGTGACATTCGAAATCACGTGTGACAATGGTTTCAAAATGGATTTGACAAAACCGCGTGGTTCTGGAAGTGTTGTTTTTGACAATGCAAAATTGTGGCGCAACGATCAGAATTGTTATGTCATGAAACATCAAACGGAAAGTGATGCTATAGGAATTCAAATCAATCGCGATTGCACATTTCAATGTCGTTTTTCAAAACCGGTTTCCAACATTGTTCTCGCTATCCATAATTTAGGGGGTATTTATCCGAGAACGCTAGCTTCCAACAATGATTTTGACATCATTAGCAAAAATCCGAATACAACTTCCGCGATGGCTATGTCGAGCCAAATTGGGTGGTCGTTCGCTCTGAGCGGTTTCAATGGCGGATGCATCAAATTCAAAGAAACGAATCAAACGACATTCACATGCAAACTGTTTTCGACTGCCGATGATCCTGCGAAATATCCGCAATCTACTCTGATTCTTTTCGGTGTTGATTGCTGCGGAAACGTGCCTCCAAATTATCAAACGTTCATGAATACCACTGCTTTAGCAAGACCATCAACAACACTGAGCAATTTGTCGAAAATGATGAGCACGCCAACGGCTGTGAAGCCGTCACTCAAACGTGTCGGGAAATCCCGAGATTATTATTATCACAGCCCGTTGATGACAACTGTTTCGATGAAGAACAAATTGTTGTTTTCTACTCCGGACAATCAAGAGTGGCAATGGAATGGAAACTCATACTCTTTGAGACAAACATGATTTTCGTGTTTGACAGGTAAAACTGAAATATCGGATATTCATTGGCAGGACAAACGTTGGAAAATGCTGAACTAGATATATCGTGCTGTGCGGAAATGCGACTTTTCAGACCGTTTCGGTTTTTTTCAATGTTTTTTTTGTTTTTTTTTTCAAAATTAAAAAAGATCACCATCTTTCACTGATCATCAGTTTTTGACATGAACGTGAATCCAAACAGATCGGAGCCCTGTCGGAAAGATGAAAGCGCTCGACCTCGGCGCCACGACAAGAAACCCGGGCGAATTTCGCCGCAAATGCATCTAATAAGTGCAGCAACAGTTGCAGCAGCAGCAGCAGCAGCATCGAAGGCGGGTTCACCAGATTCAAAAGCTTCAGCACACAAAAACGCAGGTGAAAGCAATATTATAGTTGGTGGAAAATGGCTGGCCCGTCGGAATGAAGACAACATAAACAAAACATTAGTCAAACTGTCGACTGAACACGACGAGAAGAAGACCTCAGCAATGAAATCGGTTGATTCGTTTGTTTTGATGCACAATCAACCGCAATATAATTCAATCGAGTATTGCACACATAACGGAGGTCAAGCACCGCGTTATGGATGTTACAATGACGCAAATGAGCCTTGTGATGAGCCTCGAATAGTAAGCGTGACTAATTCCTTCGATCCAAACGACTCCGCATCAGTTTTCAATCCACCTCACTGTCGAAAAAACAGCATTTTCACCTATCGAACAGCCGACGATGCACATTGGCGTTACGATTTGAGATCCCAAAGTTATATAATGATAAAACCTCCTCAATGCCCACACGAGATAGAAGTTTCTGGGGATCCGAATCTTCCGGGAACGATTTTCAAGCCGCTGCATTGTCGCGGGGTTATGAACCTTGCCTACAGAAATTTTGTGGACGGCTCCGTGTACATGTTCGACGGAACAAGGTACCACTTGGTGAAACCGGCGGATTGTTGTCCGGAGCACCCCGTCGTGTTTTCGCGGAGTTGCGATCCTAACTACCCGATGACAGAATTCAGCCCACCGCAATGCGCTGCCAATTGTGCGATGACGTATTACAGTGCCGAAGACGGGTCACGTTGGGCGTGGAATAATGAATTGAAAATATACGTTCAGACGCAAGCGACGGAATGTCCAGACATCGTGTATGTTCAAAATTCTTGCAATCCTAACGATGCTCGCGCCACGTTCATTCCGCAGGAATGCACCACAACTGAAAAAACAAAATTCATCAGCACAGATGGGAGCGAGTGGAAAAAGGACGCTACTTCTGGGTCATTTGTAATGGTGAAACCACCTCCATGCCCTCCCTTAGGAAATGTGATGAATCAGGATATCACGGATCCGAATGACACGAAGGCTGTTTTCAATGTGGTGGATCAATGCGTAAAAAATGTCGATACCAAAATTCAAACTTCAGACGGCGCCATTTGGACATGGGACCCAATAAAAAATCAGTACATACAGACGACGCCGGCAGCATGCCCGTTTGATGTCAAAGCGCCGAAATTTCGAGATCCAAACACTTTTGGCACGGTGTTCGATCCTATCCATTGCGGTGCTCAAGATCCACCGACTGTTTACACGGCCTCTGATAATTCAAAATGGACGTATGATCCTCGAACAGGAAAATATATTTTGTTGCAAAGAAATGATTGCCCTTCATTGCTGATCGTTCCTAAAGTACAAGATCCGAACACAGCCACTGGAATCGCGGCGATTCAACCATCATACTGCGCAAAAGACCCGTCCGTCATCATCGAAACGACCGATAATGGTGCGCAGTGGAAGTGGAACGGAACGACTCAAATGTACGAACAAATCAAATCGCCCGATTGTCCTACCATAGTCACTGTCACGGGGTCTCAGGGAGACCCGAATAGTGATCAGTCTGTTTTCTCGCCGGACTATTGTGCAAACAAAACAGACACCACGTACAGCATGCCTGACGGATCGACCTGGATTTGGGACGGCAGTCAATACGTGAACACGAAGCCGCCCCCTTGTCCGACCGATTTCATTTCAGTTGTCGGTTCCAACGATCCAAATGTTTTCGGCACTTCTTTCGATCCGAGCTACTGTGGCATGCAGCCGGACGTTGCGTACAAAGCGTCAGATGGCTCCGAATGGATGTATGATCCTTTAACGAAAACGTATGTTCAGACTCGACCTCCAGATTGCCCAAAAGATGTCACGCTCCTCAAAAGCAACGATCCGAATTTGGTGGAAACAACGTTCCTTCCAGATCATTGCGCTAAACAACCGGCACCAACTACCTTCTCGGCCGCAGATGGTTCTCAGTGGCAGTTCAACCCAGCCACAGGAACGTATGATCAGACCAAACCGCCTGATTGCCCTAACCAAATCACCATCAACGACCCGTTTAAGGACCCGAATGCCGCACTAACAACGTTCGACCCGTCGTATTGTGCGAAGCAAGCATCACCAGCGGTCTACACGGCCGGTGATGGTTCGCAATGGATGTTCAATCCAATTACAAATCAATATGACCAGACGAAAAAACCAGATTGTCCGAAAACAGTCCAGTTCGCCGGATCGCACGATCCGAACGTGAAATTGTCGACGACTTTCTCGCCAGACTATTGCACAGAAAATTCCTCAATAACATACGTCAATTCCGTCAATCAATCAGAGTGGGCCTGGGATCCACTTGTTAATAAGTACGTTCAAACAAAACCGTCACCCATCTGTCCGAGTGTCGTAAATGTGACTGCAAACCCAAATGATGCTGCGACGTCTTTCGACCCTCCGGCTTGTGAGAAATTGATTGGGGATTTTACATACAAAACGCCAGATGGACAGGAATTCAAGTGGGATCCGGTGACCAAAATGTACGTGGAGACTAAACCACCAGACTGCCCGACTGATGTTCAGATCACTAATTTCAATGATCCGAATCAAGTCGGTTCGATATTCTCACCTACTTATTGCGAAAATCAACCGGCTCCTGTCACGTACACTGCACCCGACAATTCCCAGTGGCAGTTCGACACTACAATGCAAACTTATGTCCAGACGCGGCCACCGGATTGCCCGCTCAGCATTTCTGTCACTAACACCAAAGACCCCAACGCCTCGACGTCTGTTTTCAGTCCTTCGTATTGTGCAAACCAACCTGCTCCGGCAACTTACACGGCTACTGACAATTCCCAGTGGCAGTACGATCCGATTTCTGATTCGTATTCGCAGACAAGACCACCTGATTGCCCGACGAGCGTCAGTTTGACAACCGGCAACGATCCCAACCAGCCCACTACCGGGTTCGACCCGTCTTACTGCGCCAAAAAACCGGCACCAGTCGTCTACACGGCCAGTGACAATTCTCAGTGGGTGTACAACGCTACAACGCAAACATACGACATGACAAAACCACCGGACTGTCCCGCTAGCGTCCAAATTACCAACAACAACGATCCTAATGCGATCGCGACGACGTTTTCGCCCTCTTACTGCGGAAAACAACCGGCACCTGTCACTTACACGGCATCTGATGGTTCTCAGTGGCAGTTCAACCCAGCCACAGGAACGTATGATCAGACCAAACCACCTGATTGTCCTTCTTCTATCAACGTCACCAACTCAAAAGATCCAAATCTTTCCACGACCATTTTCAGTCCGTCTTACTGCGGCACCCAACCAGCACCAGCAACATACAAAGCTATTGACGGTTCTGAGTGGCAATTCAATCCGGCAACGGGAAAATATGATCAGACGAAACCACCAGACTGCCCTACGGACGTGCAAATAACCAGTGGCAACGATCCGAACGCAGTGGGAACGACCTTTTCGCCGTCTTACTGTGCTCAAAAACCGGCACCGTACACATATTTTGCTAGCGATGGTTCCCAGTGGCAGTTCGACTCGGCAACGGGGACTTACACACAGACCAAACCACCCGATTGCCCGACGAATGTAACAATTAGCACAAACAACCCGAATAAACCGGAAACTACGTTTTCTCCATCTCCTCAGTGCACGGGGTTGGATGAATCAAAAACGTACGTGTCCTCGGATGGATCACAATGGCTATATGATAGTGCTAAAGGCTATTATGTCCAAATTAAAGAACCGACGGCCGTTTGTGCACAACGCATCACATTCACTAGTCCAGATTACACACCAGTTTACAAAGGAAATCACGTAACAAATCCACCAAACTGCTTGGAACGAATTGGCGCAACGTACAAAGCAGAAGATTGTTCGACATGGGCATGGGATCCTGTGACATTGAAGTACTACAGAACTTCCGCTCCAGGTTGTCTTTACAAAACAGCCTGGTTCGCGGTGACTTCAGTAAACAGCAATTACTTGGCACAAGGAAACATGCAATATGCCATTCCTGACGCAGCTGAAGCCAGTGGTTATCGTTTGAGCTCTCCTGGAGACACGGTCACCTTCAAGGTGACAGCCGGCATTTTTAACGCGAATGGGTTCAACATGGATTGGACAAAGACAGGAAGTCCTGGACAAAAGGTGATTTTCGGAAACGGTGCATTGTGGAATCATGATTATAATTGTTACGTCATGGTTCCGCAAACAAGGAGTGATTCAATAGGATTTTTTAGCCACCTTGAAAGCAGTTTTCGAGTCGAGTTTTCCAAACCAGTCGAAAACATTGTTTTCGGGGTGTTTCTTTTAGGAGGGCTGGTTGCACGAACGCTGGATTTGGATGTGGATTTCGACCTGATGTGCAGGTCTCCAAACACAGATGATGCATTCTTGAAACATGGTGCTACTACGGACCGGCCCCAAACATCACCCAGCGGAAAATGGTATCCGTTAGTGGGAAAACATCACGGTTGCATCAAATTCCGCGGGTCAAATTCCAAAATTACGGGGATTTTGCGTCAAACAACGAACAGTCCAGAAGTTTACGCTACAATGATAGTTATAGGTGTGGATTGTTGTGGCATTGTGAATGCGGGGGGTTCTTATGAGCCTAAGCCAAACACACAGATGGCGAAGCCCAGACAAAGCTTGACGACCACGCGTCATTTGAAAACGAGAGACAATAACAGTGACAATGCGGTTTCTGCTGAAATGTTTTCAACGCCAATAAAACAAAAATGGCAATGGGATGGTCAATCATACGCATTGAAAAAAAAAAACACACATGAATTTCAGTTCGGCTAATTGTATTGCTGGAAAAAAATTAAATTGCAAACCGAAAAAAAAAAAAAAAAAAAAAAAAAACAAATGAAAAATCAAACAAAAAAAGAATGAACAGTTCAAAAAAGACCAACAGTGATTTGCGACCACAAATGTTGCATTTGCGTGGTGTGGATCATAAAACAACAGGCTTGAGATATGATCCAGAAAATGCAATTTCTATTTTCGATTTCGATGACATCCCACAACTTTCTTTGAGGAAATTAAACCATGGTGCAACGATGACAAAAATGACAAAACGGGAAACAAAACAACGAATTGCGCAGGGAAATTCGAGTGCTCGTGGTCGGAGCGTTTTCCAACCGATCGTAGATTTTCCTCGTTTCCTGTTTCAAAAAATAAGTAAGTGGGGAAAAGGGAAAAGAATGGAACGTTTTGACGAAGGATCATCATCATCATCAAATAGAGGAATTAGTCCGAAAGTGTTGTTCATATTGTTACTTTTAACTTTAGTCGTCATTGGTTTGGGTGCGTTGTGGTGGAAAATGACTCGAAAGAACGCGTCGCCTTTGCCAATAAATCCCAAAGTTGCCTTTGTTCAAGAATATAGTTCAAATGATCAGGTTTCATGCGATCAACCACTCTTGTCGACACCGCAGAGTGTCAATGAATCAACCTTGCCGACGATTTTGCCTCCGTGTTCGCCTTTTGTCGAAATCAGTTCAAACGACCCGAACGTTGTCGACACTGTTTTCTCACCGTCGCATTGCGGACAGAAACCAACTCCGTTCGTGTATTTAGCGGGAAATGGATCGCAATGGCAGTTTGATCCTGTGACAAATCGATACAACATGACGCGAGCTCCTGATTGTCCTGTCGACATTCAAATCAGCAAGAGTGATGATCCGAACAGACAAGAAACACTTTTCTCGCCTTCTCATTGCGACCAAAAACCGGAACCACATACGTATTTTGCTAGCGATGGTTCTCTTTGGCAATTTGATCCGACGACTATGTTGTATGTTCAGAGCAAACCTCCGGAAGTGCGTCACGTTCAAACAGTATCCGATATCATCGTCGAGAAAACAGATGTGACCCCATCATTGCAACCATTCCGATATGTAGCTGGGGACGGTTCAGAATGGGAATTCGATCCTCAAACAGGAAAGTATTATCCAACTGGAAATTCGATCAATGATAGCCAATCGAATGCCGATGGTCAAATCGATACGAGAGACCTTTCAAATGGAGGAGGCAGTTCTTTGTTTCCGAGTGGACAACTTCCGAATCCATTTCCGTCTTCGCCAGCCGACCCCATCGTGCCGATTGAATGCAAAGGGGAAAATGCAACAGTTTTCTTCAACACACTCGATCCGAACAACACAGTTGCGACATTCAATTCCAAGGGTGAACCGTGCCCCACTTTCATGACGGACGGCGTGTTTGTCAGCATGGTCGATAACTCGCGTTGGTATTTCGATGAAAAACGTTTAATGTTCAAAAGACATGTTGCGACTGACACATTTCCGGGGAGTTGCATTTCTGGAGCAAACACTTGATCAACGGCAACGTTTCCATTATTGACGTCGACTGTTTCGCCAGTTGATAGTTTGTTGAAGATTTCCGTCATACTGATAGCAAAAGATCGTCTTTCCAAATGCTGCTAAAGAGAGTGCGCGATGACGAAAGTGCGTTTCAGACGACGATTAATGCATCAATTCGTGAAATCACAGCGAATGCCTTGTCGTCATCAACCGAGCGAAACAGATTTCTCAACAATGAAGAACCGAGAGCTTCAGCTTGTTTTTCATTGATTGAATCAAACATCGGAATCGATGGATCGATCAACGTCAGAAAAACAACATGACCAGGTGTGGTAACATCTAAAATACCCTGGAGTGACTTCACCAATTCTGCGTCATTTTTCAGGTTTTGAAAATTTTTGAAAACGACGGTAGCATATTGCGTGAGAGCATCATGCGCTGCAACATTAAATGTTTCCGCATTTTCATTCAATCCATTTTTTGACAAATCAAGAAATGAATTCGAATAGTCTTTCCGCGTTTTTCCGGTGATGAAATCAAAAGCTCTGTTCATTTCAGTGGACAAAGTCGATATGTTAGAATTCAATAATATTTCATCGTTTGACATAAATAAAATTTTTATTTTGTCTGGAAATGTAACGGAAACGTTTATTTTGTCGAGGATTTCAGAAGCAGCTATGCACCAACGGAAGGCATTTGAACCAATGCTGAATTGCGGATTATTGTTTTTCTCAAAGAATGCAATTGTCGCATCGACAACGGAAGACGGTTTTGATTTATGTTCCATTGAATCGTTCAAGATGAAAAAAAAAATCGCGCTATCCAGAACATAAGTGAGAAAGGAAAAAACACATCAATTAAATCGGATGGTGAGTTTGCATTGTCGTCGAGAGTCGGTTGGTCGCACGTTGAAACATTCGAATTTCGTGCATCACGACGACGCTGTTTCGGGCTTTTCCGTTTTGAAATTGAATCGGTTTGTTTTGCTCTTCTTCGTCCCGTGTTATTTCGTGCATCACGACGACGCTGTTTCGGGCTTTTCCGTTTTGAAATTGAACCGGTTTGCTTTGCTCTTCGTCTTCGTCCCTTGTTATTTCGTGTGGAATTCGTCCTTTTTCCCGGCATGGGACATGGAGGACATTTCGACAATCTGGACGAACGGGACGAACGGGACGAACGGGGCGAACGGGACGAACGGGACGAACGGGACAGTTGTTCTATCATTCCAGTTCGTTTGGAGAGAGGGAACTCCTCTGAAAGTTCTCGGACAATTTTTTGCATAAATGGACGGGTTTTGTCAAATTCTTCGACTGCGGATTCCTTTTTTTGAACAGCTGTGTGACTGCCTCCGGAAGCGCCCTCAATTTCAAATTCAAACTGGTTGTTGACATTAGTGAACACGGAAACCTCAGGTTGAAAATGAGATGTCCCTGACTTTGATTTCCGCTGAACCACATTAATCTTTGGGTCTTGTGTTTGCAACATCATTTGAGAATTCTTTTTTTTTTAAACAGAAACTGTCTTCCGACCATCTTTGAATGAATATTTCATTTCTGATGTTGTCAATGACATTTCATAAAGACAAATTTCCACAATTCACTAAACATATGTTTCAAAAAAGAAAACACAACCGACATGAGTCAATGTGGTTTTGTTATTCCCAGTGCTGCAATTTTCGTTTTGACATTTTTCATCGTTGTCATCGGGATTGGAAGTTTATTGTATTTTGTAGTCAACCCACCAAACAAATGACGAGACGATAAGAAATAATCGTTCAAACTTCATGGTCGCACTTTCAAACAAAAAACAAAAAAAAATCTAAACAAAGCAAAAAAATGAGAAATCATCAGTTTATTGCATCAGTTGAAAAAAAAAGAAATATTTATTCAACTTTCACATAATGATTTTTTACAACACCGGGAAACCGACGGCTCCGTGACAGACGCGAAGAATGTTGTTGGCCACGACTAAAAAGATCATTTCGTAGTTTTGATTGAATGATGCACCTGAAGTCCAATCGACACCTCGTCCGTTAGAGGCCTCAATAGCATGGTAGCTGGCCACGGTGGACACACTGACGTTAGATAGTTTTCCGTAGTTGGTGGATCCCTTCACGTCGACGTCGCCGAATGCCAGAGAATACGAGTACATGTGATAGCCGGGATGAGAGGGGATGGAAGGAGAGTGATACCATGGTTGAACCAATGAGAAGAAATCGGAACCCATATCCGAAAGACGACTCGTGTTTTCATAAGTGAGTCCAGCTTGACTAATTGGATCCCACATCCATGGCGTTGTGAAATCGATTTCAAATTTGTTCTGGGCGTTTTTGTAAACGACCGGTGAGGCTGCCGCATAATTAGACCATTCGTTCGGGCGCGTTTTGTTACGCACACCAAAAAACAAGACTTTGACCGGGTGAGAGAAGCGAATATCCTGGGTCATGTTCGGCGCGTTGCGAGGATTGAACTCTGTTTTGGGGGCCGTTTGCACTTGTTCGATCAAAATGTCTCGCTGTGTGTTTCCCATTAATTTGCGTTCGTCATTGTTGACTAAAGCGTAATTACCCCATACTTGAATCAAAGTTAATTTTGGTTCGTACGCAATGTCTACCCCAACTACTGGATGCTGTGTTAGAGATGGTTCGTTTGCTTTGTCCAGCATCAGAAGCTGTTCCCAAGGTCTGAAACGGAAGTTGACATGCATTTCATTGAATGGAATTGCACAGGTGGGAAGAGCAACTCCTGTATCACGGGCAAAAAAGAATGGAAGAGGAAGGTTGAGCGTCAACGGTTCCAGTGGGTCGTTCGGACCGTGTGGATTAATCAATTCATCTACATTGCCGACCATGTGATCGTATCCCTCCTTTTTGCCCTCTGGGCAAGTGAATGCATGCCAAAAGTCCAGGAAGTACGAGTCCAGTTGTGCAGCTTTCAGATCATTAAATGTAAATGTTACTTCCTGACACAAGTTGTGCATTAGATTTCTAGTCCAACGAATCGCTCCGTTATCAGAGAACTTATTGGTTTGAAGAAGAGTAACTTTGGGGAGCGTGACGCGCAGCCAAATATAGAGTAGGTAATCACCTGCTCGTGAAACTCCGACAGCCCAGTCCTGACCGAATCCAGGACTTCCATTAGCTCGAGTTAGCAAAACTGGAACTTGAGTGAACCAAGTGCATTTTTGAGTATTGCGAACAAAGTACGTTATGCAGTCTTCGCCGCCGTACATGTTCGTTTCCATGGTGTCCCATGTTGCGATATCGATAAATCCGGACGTAATGTTTGAAGTCATTTTTTACAATTTAACACAGACGGAGAAACGTCGTCGTTTCGTTGGCAAGAGGATAACGTTTTTTTATATTATAGGAAATCTTTTCATTCGTTTTTTGAAAAAACGCTTTTTTTGTCGGCGATAGTTTTTTTTCACGCACAGAACTGTGGAGATGGTTTTTTCTTCCCACTTTCAGCATTGCAACCAACACAACACAATGACGAACATTCAAATGAAAATGGACGGGTAACAGGAAAATGAAAAAAGCAAAAACGAAATAGATGGTAAAATTCAAAATGGCACAGACTAATTCAGAAAACACTAATTCGTTTTTTTCCAGCAGCGAAGCGTCGTTTCCATTTCCAAAACGAAAACGCAACGAGTCAACGGAAGCATATTTCGAAAGTGAATTCTGCAATTGCGCGAAACGTTTTTCATTGGCTTTATTGAATGAAAATGAAGTTCCCGATCTCATGACCATGCACATTCGGATTGAAAATTTGTACTTGACGTTCAAACATTTTTCATCGAATCACGACGTCAGCACTCAACAATCATCAGCAAATTCGAATTCAGAAAATCGTTGTTTGTCAAAAGAAGAATTAAAACTGTTCGACAAAATCTGTTTTTTTAGAATATTTTCTGAAAGTTTAGTCAGAGACTTTTGCAAAAACCTGCAAACACCGATTGATCATATTTTATTAGTCAGCAACGACAAAAAATGCACTACACATTCGGTTCTGTTTCGCCAGAGAGAAATTGTTTTTAAATTTTGGAAGTATTTTGCTATTGTTTTCGAACATTTGATCGATCACGGCGCACAACGAGAGAAGCAATCTCACAATTTTGATCATCGACGCGGTTCGGCGTCCGCGACGTCAGCTCATTCTTCGCTTCCCCTCGTCAAACCAACGTCGCGGCCGAATTCTTCAGCGAGAGAAAACCACCACCACCACCACCACCTCAATTCATCCGAACGGACGACGGGAAAGTTTTCAATGCCTACTGCTTTCCAGTCGAAGCCAGATCCAATGACCAAATTGTTCGCTTCAGCTAATTCGGATTGTGATGCATTTTCGTTCTTTTTTTCCCAAAGTTACGATTCCGTTCTCACCGCCCTGGCAAAGGAAACGTCGTTCCAAGCAGATTACTCTACAGTATTCAAAAATTCGTCGTTTGTTCTGAATCCGTGCAACAATTGCGGAAGTCAAAAGCCACTTGTTTCAAACGGTCAAACGTGCGGGAATTGTGCGACCGAGTTGTGTCAAATTTCGCATTCTTTCAATTTCAATGATTCTTGTCGCGTTTTCCGCAACAATAAGCCTGTTTACGATCGGAAATTTGTGTTCAAAGAGTGCCTGCTCCGTTTCCAGGCTAAACAAAAAACATTCCTACCCATCAAAGTTTTGAGAGCCGTTGAAATAATTTTGATCAATCGAGGCTTAGCTCGTTCGGACGAAACAAACGAAAACCGCATCGTCATCGACGACCAAGTCAGTTGTCGTGATGTCCATCACGCTCTCGAAACTTTGCACCTGTCCGAATTTTCTGACGACATCGTCCTAATCTGGTGTAAATTAACGGGTGGAAAGGCGGATGACGTTTCACGACTGGAGTCCATCATCATGGATGATTTTGACATAGTGCTTTCTGTTCACCAATCAATGGAGCGATGCGAAAAAAGAAAATCATTTGTCAATGCTCATTTTCTATTATTTCAACTGTTGAAACGAAAAGATGTTTTAATCAAAAACTTTTATTTTTTTAACTCTTGTTTCGACCACGAAAAGCGAAAACAAAGCGAAATGCTGTGCTCCAAATTGTTCAACGTTCTAGATTGGAAGTTGTTTGATTTCGAAGAAGCAAGGAATTCCCAACCCTTCGTTCAAGCAACGACGACAACCAAACAGCCGAGACTGAAGAGAAACAAAAAGGATGAACAATGTTCGGTTGAAGTTTAACGTGATCCATGCTCGTTGAGCAACACTGAAAATACATGTTTTTTCGAAATTTGATTTTATTGACAAAGATTTCCAAATCTGTTTTTACTTTTTGCTTTCCGATTTGGGAAATGCAACGTTTTCACACTATTGCAGACGAATTTGATGAAACTTTGTTTTGTCGAGAAAATTGAACAACAGAGCCCAACAGTCCGGCTACTATCATGGCAAAACTGACGTACAACGTTGTCTTGTTCAAGTCACTTTTAACTTTAAAACCGGTCCAATTAATTCCGACCTGATTTTTCGTTTCTGTTGCATCCTTATATTTCTCAATAAAACTCGTTCGGCAATTATCGTCGACAAAAGTGTAGAATGTACCAACGGGATCTTTCAACTTCGTTTGAACACCGGTCGAGTCAACAACATTGACTTCTTGATAGTCGAAAGCCACAATATTTGGATCAGCCTCACAAATTTGGGCGCATGCTTGCGGAGATATTTGTTTTCCAACAATATCGTAATGAACACGTTTTTGGCAACTGGAGTTAAGAATGAGACGGCTGTAAGCTGTGCACGATATACGAGTCGTTCTTGTTGTAAATGAATAAATGATCAATGCACTTCCGACCAAAACCATCAGAGGAAAAGCGATTCGTCCCACAGATATAGATGCGGCTCCAAAAACAGCGACGACTGCTGCAACAGCAATTGCAATGAAATTTATGTTTATTCCTGAAGCCGACGCTTTAGCCGACTGCTGCAGTTTTTGATCGAATGTTTGCAGAACATTACTTGAAGAGATAGCTTTTTGCGAGCATGAGGTGAGGATTTGTGCCATTTGTCGAATAAGGTTGCCGGTAATTCTGATGTTTCCATTAATGTGTTCGACAACGATCGAAACTGTGTTGCTTGTCGAAGTCGCACATACATTTTTCAAATTTTTAGTAATTTCAACGCTCGCTTTCATGACAGATTCGACTTCGTTTCGAGCATCAGACCACTGGAAGATGTTTAAGTCGGATAAAGAAGACTTCACTGCCTGGTCCATTTCGGCGCGGAATTGCTCCGTGACTTGGTCAGAAGCTAAAACGTCTAAAACTTGAGTCATGTTGACATTTGCCTGCTGTTCAACGACGTTTCCCGATATGTCGACATTTCCTGTAACATCGGAAACGTGAATGATAGTTGTATTGTTATTAGATAATTGATTCGATGCGATAATGTTGCTGACAACTTTTGTCAGAACATCGACAGCAGTGTTGACAAAATTTTTGGATGACGCGATTCCCATTGCGACGCTGATGTCCTGCTGTTTTTTTTTGTTTTAACTAGAAAGAAATTTAATTCTGCAAAGTGCCAATTTTGTGAGGACCGAAATGTTATTGGAAATTGTGGGAAAACTGCACAAAAGAAAAACGAACAAACAAGGCAGATGAACAAAGCATAAAATCACAAATCAGACATCTACATTGAAAAGATATCGATGCAAGACAGTTGCAATCCTGACACTGTCAGGGAAGACGTCGCCAACCACAATGGACGGTCTTTTACAACTATTTTTGGAATATCAAGAGAAACTTTCACATCATTTGCAACAAATTCAAACATTAGAATTTTCAAAACATGAAATTAAAAAAAAATTGATTTCTCTCATGAATCAACATGGCATGAAATCCGTTTCTGTAGGAGACGTGCATTTGTTTTTGAAGCAACCCGAGCGAATTTCAAAAAAAACAGGACAGTTTGTTCACGTATGTTCTGATCTGCAAATATTTCGCAAAAAAAAAAAATCAAATAAGACAACATGGACACCCAAACGCTAACAGCAAAACGACTGGTAGTGACTGTTCAGCAAATAATTCCTTTCGGTGCACACAGCCGTCTGTTCCAGTGGTTTGCAAAAACACAATGCAACATCCGGTCACTTCTAACAACAATAATTCTTATTGTTTGAAACTCTCACCTGTCGCGCAAGATACGACATCGATTCCTTGCTTAGGAGATAGTTTCATTCAACTACGACTGATCAAATTCACAGGGGACACAAAAACATAATTTCATTGCATTTGACTCGAAACCCGGTTTTTTTTTTAAATGATGAAAATATGATTAGGTTTTTCACGCTTCGCCTGAAATTGTTCTGTACTTTGATGACAAAGCAGGGATATTTTTTTCGAAATTTCGAACTGATGGTGTCGTTGTTACCGGATAGATTGGTTTTGCAGTGTTGAACAAATCGGTTGGAAAATCTTCTCCGTTCGTGGAACACTTACTGTTTCCATGTGGATCTTGGTAATTCCATGCATTGTAGGGCAACGTTCCGTCCGCTGGCAGATAGTCTTCATCAAAGTTGTAGGAAGCTCCTCCATATACCCCTTGATACTGGAACGGGCTCGACAATGTCGTTGCATTTTCATGGAACGTTGACTGAAATGGAGACGCATTTCTTTTATTGGTTCCGTGGAGGCGATTGTTCGCGCCCCTCAGAAATGGATTTGTTCTACCAGAAGAAAACGTAGCAGCACTGCCATCGGACTGGGTCGTTTGTTCACTCGATTCTGCGGAAATAAACCTCCTCGAATCACCGTCCGATAGTTCATCAGGTCGGTAAATGTTACCACCTGCATATAATTTCCGACTGTTCGGAGAAAGAGCGGCGCCTTGAGCTAAAACTTCGGGTCCGAATTCGGCGCTGTCAGCAAAGTCCGGTTTCAACGACGTCGATGGTGATGTGCTTCCGAACGTAGGGAACCCTTTTTCATTACCTCGCCCACCGTTCATTCCAGCATTGTTCAATGTGATCAATTGGAAATATTTCGGCCTCAAATCATTTTCGCGATTGAGAATTCGCTCTATGTTGACGCACCCAAGCTGTTTGTCTTGGTAAATGTCTTGATCAACTGGTCGACCCATTAAATCAAATCCATTGAAGTTCGAACAAAATTTTCCCGTTTCGTTTGTGAATTCTTGAGCCAAAAGTCGGTCAGACTGACTTCTTTCTCCCCATGCAGAATTCACTCTCCAATTTCTGATTGCACTTCCGATTCCGTTGGAACTCATTTTTATTTAGTATTTTTTATTTTGAATATTTCTCTGACAAACAAAAACACGAAACAAGATCTTATTTATTCCTTTTCTTCATGCATTGCACAATTTCGATCAAAAACTGTTGAAATAGTAACTGAAAGAGTGCAACGCTATCAGTGATCTTTCGGGACCTTCAGTATCCCGAAACACGCAAACTTCATCAACTCACTCACACATTTCAAAATATCATGTTGAACGTCCCGGAAATGGGTTTCTTTTCTCTCACTTTAATTTCTGAATGGGCCCGAAGCCCGTATGGATTGGCGTCGCCGTAAAAAATCGCCCACGGATCCCAAACTTCGCTTCTGACTGTCTGACCTAAAAGAAAGTCGCCAACATTGTGGATTATGTGATGAAATGTGCAATTTTCAACTGAATTCAGGACATCCATTTTTTCCTGAAGAATATTTCGGTTGTGGAAATTGCCGACTGGAAAACGCAAATCAGAAGCGACGGACCGCAATAATTCTTCTATCCGTTTTTTGCTCACCACAATTTCTCGGGACGGGGAGGTCATCTGACTAGACGAGCAGTCCAATTTTCGAAAATGACTTTTCACTCTTTGTTGTAGTTTGTCAACAATTTCTGCAATATTTTTATCGGTTAAGAACGGAATTCCGGAAAAACCTTCTTCATTTTCAGCGAAATTGCGGAAATAACGATGGTTTTTAAAATTTTCGGCCATTCCAGCGGAAATAAGTCTGCAACAAATTTCAATTTTCTTTCATAACATTTTCTTCTAAAATCGAACAAAAAAAATGAAAACTGAAAACAGAATTGCGGAAATTGCTTTGCTTTACCACCCTCTTTCTCCATCTTGCAAACTTTTGAGTCAAAAGTTTGGTAATGAAAAAACAAATTTCAAAATATCTCATTTTTGCATCGATTCTTTTGAAACGATTGCCATTTGCAAAAGAAATGGCATTAGAAAACTGCCGTGCATTGTCATCCTCCGAAGCGGCAAAGGGGAAAAGAATGTGATAAAACAAGGAAGGGAAGTTTTTTGGTGGTTTGAAAAAATTGTAAAAGCCAATCGATCCCATGACTCTAGATGTCGTTTTGAAAATGCAAATAATTTCGAATCATGCCAAGACGTCAGTCGAGTCGATTCAGTGAGAAGAAAAAAGGAAATGGTTTTCAAACCGACGAATATGAAAAAGGAAATCGCAACAATATCTTCTCGTGCACATGAAACCAAATCGGAAACAACCGTGCAAAATGCCAGGGGAACAGAAACAACAAATGGCAATCATCATGAACCATACGAAAATAAAGGCGTAAATGTGATGACGATGGCAATGAAATTCATAAAACAAAGAGAGCAAGAAAACGAAAAAATTGAGAGGTTTCACAAAACGTTTCAGACAGACAAAAGTCCATTAGAATCCAGAAACCAGAATCAGGTAGCCCAGGCGAATGATTGGTCGGATAAAGGAAATGGGAGCCTGACAACTGAGCAAAGTAACACTGGAAATGACATGTGGAGACAGTTACTTCCACGAGACGGGTCTTGTGGGGACGTTCGCGTTTCCAAATCCATTCAGAAAGGCATAGGAACGGCATTGCTTGCAGATTTAGCGAAAGGTTTAGAAGAAGAAAGAGAACGATTTAACTTTTCCTTCGTCTAGAAAAAAAAGGAGAAAACACACAACACAACACATGAATAGTGGAAAAGCACATTTATTTCTGGATCTTGATCAGACACTCGTGTCATCCATAGACAAATCGACGTTTTTGAAAAATCATTCATTGAGAGCAACTATTCTCCGAATGGATCATCACGTTGATCATCACTATGTAATGGTTTCCAGACCGTTTTTGCAACATTTCCTTGATTGGACATTTCAAAATTTCAATGTTCACGTTTGGACGGCTGCCTCCGAGTCATACGGAAGAACAATCATTGAAAAATTTGTCTTGACAAAACCTGAACGAAAACTGGGACTATTCTTGCACAGCAAACATACAGAGGATTCTATGTCTGAATTCCCCCAAACAACGAAAGCTCTTCGAATGCTATGGACAAAATGGAAATTAGGCGATATTTTTAATGCTTGGAACACGTATATAGTGGATGACGTAGAAAGTGTCAAAAACTTTCAAAGCAATAATGCAGTTTGGATTCATCCTTTTTTTGTTGCCAATCCAGATGCTGAAAACGACAGTCATTTAAAATTCGTGCCCAAACAACTGCAAGACCTGGTTCATGAAACAATTTCGCGAGAACGGTTTCGCGTGACAAACATGCGATTATTACGAACGAAACAGCCCAATGCTTCGATGCTGTCGTCGTCGTCGTCGCCGTTTTCATCAAAGAAATCGAGGAATGCAGTCATTCCCTATTCACCACACACGTCGCGAAAATTCATGAGTGCTTGGTCGGAAAACAAGCGAGCTAAAACTGGAAATCAATTTTCAATTTCCAAATTCATTAGAGGACCATATTTTAGCCGCAAACTTCCTTCACACACCAAATGGGAACGGGAGACACAACAACAACATGAGACAAAGAGAATACTGTCTGTTAAACCTTTTGCCCGTTCTTCAACCGCCGCGTCTCGACCTCTGTCAAGAACTCTGCACCATGGCAGTCGGAGATGCCACTATCGACGACCAAACATCCAAAGACGTTTGCCATAATGATTGAAAAACTCTTGAATCAATAAACAACTAAAAAAAGGAACCACTGGAAAACAAAAGAAAGAAGAAGCTGAAAATGTTCCAAGACATGAAAAAACAAACGCAACAGAAAAGAGTGACACCTGATCTGCGGAAAAAAACCTCCTTCACACAACCCTTGGCTTTTTTTTCACCGACGGGTTGGAAACACACAAATCACGGAAAGGATACCAGAATCGGCAAAAGGATGGAAAAAACACTTCATCCACGTTTTGCTCATTTGTCGTCAGAGGTGCAATCGCCACAAACCATGTCTTTGCAGAACACTCAACACACAGGATTCCCAACTAGTTATTATAATGGGTTTCCAAAATTGTTCAGCATCGTCCCCGCCGAATCATTGTGTCCGAAAGCGACGGTGATTCCCAGTGCACCGATAACTCCGGGTCCATTGACGACTGGCATGATGATGTGTCCCCCTTGTCCAGCGATCGAGCCTTGTCCACCAGCAGCTCCGTGTCCGGCGCCCGAACCTTGTCCACCAGCAGCTCCGTGCCCGGCGCCCGAGCCTTGTCCACCAGCAGCTCCGTGCCCGGCGCCAGCGCAAACAAGCAAACCATTTTTAGGAGAATTCATGTGCGTGACATCAGAAGTCGATTTCATTGTCCCAACTGAGAAATTACCGAACGACACACCGTTTGCTTTACCAACGGTCGAACACGCGAGCATCTCAACATCCGATCCAATCATCACTCAAAACGTTCCTTTTGGTCTTTCATTGAAAAAAGGATATCGTTTCATTGTAATTGTGTCATTCGATGCGTATTTCACATCAGTCAATGCGTTTGTCGAAATTGGAATATTATTAAATAACGTTTTGTTTCAAAAAAGCCCAGCCATTCTTGCTTCTTCAAACAATTCACTCAATGACGATTTTCCAATCCACTTCGAGAAGACTTTTTTCGTGGCAACCGACGAGGACACGCAATTGGCCGTCATGCCAATTTCATCGAACGTCAATCCACTGGATGCAGCACAAATAGCAAATGTCACATTGTCAGCTCTTGTCGTCGGATCATTGCAATAGATTATTGATCTGATATGAAATGGTTTCGCTGATCCAGGGAACATTTTAGACACAAACAATTGAATGATCGAAAGGTCCCCAGTTCAAACCTGTGTGTCTCCTGAAAAAAAAAACGTTCGAGTCTATTTTCATTTTCATGCAAAATACAAAAAAACGTAGAGCACCAACGCAATGGGAATTCATTGAAAATATATATTTTGAGCTCATTCATGTTGGGCAGCAGAAGAAAGTCAATTGTATATCTAACGTCAGTCCACAGGATGCCGCACAAATACAAATATTACAGTTTTCAACTATCGACGTCTAATCAGTGCCATAAACCATTGATGTGGCGAAATGTTTTTTGACGATCAAGTCCAGATTTCGGACATGAAAATAAAATGTTTCATGTGAACAGGTCTGTCTGAGATCAGTTATATTTTAAAACATAATTGTCACCAAAAGGCAACATGAAACTATAAAATGTGATGCCCGTGACAGAAACGAACTGTTGCATCGATCATTTTTGCAAAGGCAAAAAACTGTTTCACTTTGAGACATTCTGAAGCAACCTAAAGTGTGTGGCACTTGTCGAAAATTCTCGGCCGGGCAGCAAACGCGAACTTCATCTGCAAATCACATGAGCAAAACAAAAATAAACACAGATCACATGGCTTGAAAAATGGCACAATCATGATGGAAACATTGGGATTGAGATATTAGGGACGAAAGAGGGAGATAACTTACTCGATGTGTCGTTTCCCTGTTCGAACGTTTTCGCGCAAATGTGCGGTGGCGAAGACGAACACTCCACTTCAAACGATCTCCACGACCACGATTTTCGAAAATCATCACACGATCTGGAATGATCTCCGGTTCCGCACTCGTAGCAACGAATAGACAACACGTCTTGGAGTTTCAAAGGATTTTCACGTGAAATGTTGAATTAAAAAAAAAACAAACAAACAAACAATTCAACACACACTGGAAATATGAAGTCCAAAAAAAATGTCGAAAGAACTCAGCCAATAATTATTTACGTGTTTGAACGCTGAGGAGAACGAGCCATAATAAGCAAAATGCAGATCGAATCCGGTTCGACGTGATGGGAAACATTTTTTTTCGTTGCAAATTGCGAAGAAGATCAAAATCCGACTGCTGATGACAACATCATTAACGGATGGATATGTTACGAGGCACGCATGATAAACTTTCAGAGATATATCAGAATTGGACCGGAAACATGTCATTCAGCGAAAGTCACATAAACTAAACATAATTAAAAATAAAAACAGACTGCAATCATTAGTTTAAATTGAATTAAACCATGTCACCTATGAAAAGAGTTCTATTTTCAGAAGGCGATTTAATGTTTTTTGGACCAGGGGGTTTTCCTTTGTCCAGCGGACGAAAAATAGTTAGTGATCCAGCAATTGCACCGTCAACATCGACTATTTGGGACACTCAAGCAGTAACCGCGAAAATTCAATCTGAAGTTTCAGCTGTTCAGTCCGCCGTTGCTGCGGTGACTCAACTCGTTCCGCCGAAAGGAAGCTTCATTGCTAACACATTCACATTTTTTGATGCAGATGGAAAACTGCAGTCGACACCGTTTAAGGTAGACAACGTTTCTGCTCCTAACCCTGACACCATATACACTTCAAGCAAGGTTTTGTCGTTAATTCAAGAACAAATAGCTGCAGCAGCCGCGTCGGAAACGGCAAGCACCACACAACTTTTGAAAACATCCATCAGTAAAATTGGGAACTTTATGAAAACAAGTGGGTCATCGCAAAAGATATTCGGAGGCACGATGGTCCCGATCGAGTTTCCGACCGTCGATTCGCATTTTGGAGATCAGATTTCATTTTTAAATGGAGGATTGTTGTTGAAGGGTGCTGGAATATATTCGATTTCGTGCACGTTGATTTTAAAAGATATTAGCAGTGTGAATTTTGATAACGAATTTACAATTGATGTCTCAGGAGACTTTGTGGGAAATCCAAATCGGACAACGTTTATTTCATCAGAAACAAACATGCAAACAAATCATTGTTATCAAGCTGAACTTTATTTGGAAACGACTTCCGATTGTCATGTCGTTTTGAAGAGAACAGGTGGAAGCACTGATCCTTCGTCAACCGCAAGTGTAGATCCGAGTTCTTTCCTGGCGGCGCATTGTATCGGAATGAAAAATGAAACCGCCGTTCCGGTTGTCCCTCTTCCAACTTTGACGGTGAACGCAAAGAATTCAACGACGATGACGACTAGGCAATTGCATCGATCTCCATTACGATCATCGCCGATGACGTTTTCTCCAAAGGTGTACCAAAGACAAAGCTTTTTTCCTCGGAGAATGTGAGCATCATCTATAATTCATCCGTCATGTCGGACCACATACCGAATATTACGGTTTAAATGGCACACACTTCAGTGTTCGTTAGTAGTTGGCAAACAAGAATGAAAAACGTTTTCGTCACGCAAATCTTTCGAAATCGTTCACTCGTTCACCGAAGCCGAACCATCCACAAACAACGTCAACAATGGTCCATTTCATCATGATTCTGATTTCTGCTGAGAAACACTGAAATCTGAATTTTTCTGTTTGTTTTTTTTCTCAAAAAATCAACGTTAAACACCTCTGCATGAAAAGAACAAAACGAAAACTGCTGTCACTGACAACAATTTCTTCAGTTTTCAATCTGAAAGCAGATTGAGCGGATATCGGAAGAACGACATCTGCTATTAGGAACATTCACATTTCGCGAATTATTTTTTTGTTTGTTGTTTTTTTTGTCATACTGCAACAGTTGTTCACGAGGAAAAAACAACAACAACCAGTAATGTCGATTCAATCAAGTTTGTTTTCGCCTATCCATTCCGAGCCTGCAGATCCCTTTTCGGCAACAATGAAGAAGGTGACCTCTTCGAGTCGAGGAAAAAACACGTCGTTGAACAACGAAATTCAGAAATTGGATTCACCAAATGGTGACGACAGAAGCAGCAGCAGCGCACTGAAAGACGAAGTCGGAAAACGAAAAGCCAGTTTGAAATCTGCAAAACGTCGATTTCCACAGAAAATCGACAGGGTAAAAAATCAGGTTTCGCGTACGTTGCAGACATTGCAAAAACATAGTGAATTCCTAGAAACTCTGACAAACGAAAATATATTGAAGGGATCCGCAAACAAGCGATCGCCTTTGTCACCGTCATCCAGACTGTCAGGAACAACAAATGGAACACCAGGAAGTGGAAATAATTGTTTTTTCAATATTGGGAACAATTTCAACAAATTTAAAAATCCAATCAGAAAAATTCAATCCGAATTGAGAAATGTTCTGAAAGAACTGGAGGAAATGAAGTTAATTTCGGAGCAAGTTAGAGCATCGCGCCGCGCAGGACAAACCGCACCAACGGGTTTAGAGAAGATGAGGACCATATCGAGGCATCTCGCTTTATTTGCAGATTGGAATCCACACGTAAAGAAATCGCGATGTCAAGTAACGCGATTTTTGTGTGATTATATTCGCAATCAAAACTTGCAAATTCCAGATAAGAAGCGGGAATTTGCAGTTGACAAACGACTTGGTGAACTCTTCACTGTTCCCATGAACACCAGAATGACATATCCAGAAATTCAACAGAAGCTCGCAAATTTGTTTGCGGAATGAAAACAATATAAATTCAATTCATGTTGTTATAAAGCCTTTGTTAATGTTTTGCCGTTTTGTTTTCAGAAACGAGCCACATGATTTCATTGAACATTCATGATTCGTTGGCGAATAAAATACAATATCTTTGATTGATTTGGAAACGTTCATTCATTTTCGTCTTTTTTTTTGTGCATGCAAAACAGGTTGATAAGCATGAATTACATCGTAACAAATTGCCTTTCGACAACTTTTGTCACAGAACCGGCAGGTTTTGTCCATCGTTCATCATCGGGTCCAAACTGTTGCAACATCCAAGAGGAGATGAAACCGTTTCGATTATGAATTATTTCATTTGATCGGGAAATATAGACCGTGTCGAATCCAGACTGAACGCTGACTACATGAACCGATGAAGATTCCATTCGGTTTCCATTTTCATTTGGAAAATAATCAGAAGAAGCCAAAAACAGTGATTTTCGGTCATCCACTAACAACAAACGGCCAACAGGAAGAAAGTTGCCCGTTCCTTTCAGGGGAATGTATGTGGTTTCAGAGAATGTTCCCGATCGAGCTTCGTTTTTTTGCGTTCCTAAAACTTCAACAAATTCCGTGTTCGAATATTTGGATTTTACAACGGATTCGGAACTCCTCTGAATTTTGTGATCAATCAATTCTTTTGGAAAATATGGAATCTGATAATAAAAATATTCTAAATTCATGAAAAAGGTGTGCAGAAATCGATCGTCTTTTGACTGCCAAAATGCTAAACTAGGAATGCCATAAACCGTCGACAAGTAAGCAATCAACTTTTCTCGGACAACTTGCAAATGCGGAGTGACGATTTTAGGGAAAATCTTGATGATTTCAGGAACGACAAAATCAATTTCTCGAAAAACAATCATGTCATCTTTTGAGTTTTTCCCAACTACTTTTTGGCATGTCCGCATTTCTGAACCAATATTCAGCGATTGTTTTCCCCTACTCCAGCAAGTCGCAGCAAAGGGACTCATCAACGTGTTCTGAATGTAATCTTCGGCAGACGGAAAGTCGGAAACCCATTTCGGATCGTCCGTGAATCGAGAAGGAATTCGCTGACATTCTGAAAACGACAGTGAATCGAACGATCGCAACATATTCCAGACGTCTTCATCATGAAATTTGTTTCGACGTGTTTTGGTAAAAGGATTAATAAATATTGTCCGTTTTGGGATAAGATTTAGTCTAATTCCAGTCATCAAAATGTAATGACAGTGAGTTTGCTCTCTTTCATTCCATTCGTTGGCTACCTGCAGGATTTTATAGCCCTTCCCAAATGCAAGCAAGCTGACAGATTTCAAGAAGTCCCTTTGTTTATGAAAGCTCCGAATGGAGTCTGTTTCAAAAACATTTCTTTTGTAAAGATGACGAACGGCATTTACCGAATGTGCCGGAGCATTAGAAACGGCTCCAGAACACGAATTACTAATTTCTGCCAATAACGATCTGTAATTCGTAATTTTCAATGAAGAAAGTGCAGCCAAAAGACTGGCATTGTGACCACTATAGAGTAAACCGAATGCGTGCACAACGTTATCGGCAAAACAAGGCAGAGAATTTTCGATGAATATACCGGATCCTTTTCCGCGATAAAACCAAGCCCCCGCATCGTTGTGTTCAAATTTGTCATTTGTCACATTTTTTGTCGCTTGAATTGGAATGACAGGTAAAACCTCAATGTATTGTTCGGTTATGAAAACGTTTTTTCCTCTTGTTTCTTTTCTGTCGTTGTTTTTTCTTCTCAAGTTTATTCTGATGGGGGAATCGATGTCTATTTCAGAGTACATTGGGAGTCGAGCATTTTTCATCTCATCGATTGAAGCAAAACCACAGCACGGTTGTTCACTCAGAGGGAGACCAGGAACAATGTACACAACGTCCATGTCGTGGTAAAAATCATAGAGATCCCGAAAGTCCGCTTGTTCAATGCTATCGCGAAACATAGGGTAAACAAATGCAAAGTAATCACGCATTCTTCGATCTTCTGTCGTTCCAGGAATCTCCGGAACGGTCCCAACGACAAGACTGTTGAATGATTGTGTTTTTGTTTTAGAATGAAGCCCCGTCAAACGAAATCGGGGTGCATATATGAATTCAAACGGTTCAGGTTCCGGTTCAGGTGTCGGTTCAGGTGTCGGTTCAGGTGTCGGTTCAGGTGTCGGTCCAGGTGTCGGTTCAGTTGTCGGTTCAGGTGAAGGTGTGGGTGAAGGTGTGGGTGCAGATGTGGGTGAAGGTGTGGGTGTCTTTGTGGGAGTGGGACTGGGAGTGCGTGTGGGAGTGGGAGTGGGAGTGGGAGTGGGAGTGGGAGTGCGAGTGGGAGTGGGAGTTGGGCGTTTTTGTTGATCATTCTTTGCTAACAAATATGCAATGAGCCCACCGCCTAGAATCATGAAAAACCCGGACGACGAAACTGTTTTTGTTTTTGAATTTCTGTTGCGTGATGACATTTTTTCTCTCAACAAAGAAATGTGAATTTTTCAAAAAAACTAAATCTCTCCCATCAATGAAAGAACATTGAGTAATCAAATGTCACCATTTGCGTGTTTTGTTTGTTGAAACGCATGATTTACATCTTCTATGAAAACCTGTGAAAGAAAAAAGAACAATGATTGCATCGACACAAATAAAATTAATTTTGTCATTGGATTTGAGTGTTTCAAAATTGAAGGAGTCATGTCCGTGTCACTAATCTCGTGGAGCATTTCATCATACAGTTTAGATTTGATCATTTTGAGATGATAGCGGCCAAAACCTTCGATTTTTAAAAATTTGATGTTGAATGTTTGACATATTTTTGACATTAAACATTCTACAAATGCGTAAAAATGAGCGAGATTCATTTTCCAAGAGGCGACTGTTTTCTTCACACGAATCAGTCTTTCACATTTTGAAAACTCCCGTTTCAAGACCGGGAACGGAATGTTTTTTTTCAATTCTGGAATGATGTCTGGAAACTGTTTTCTCCAGGTATCGAGTCGGAACATTAATTGATGTTTTTCAACTGCAAAATCATCATCGTGAATCACTAGATTTTCTCTGCTTCTCCTGTTCCTATTGCTTTGATAATAAGGAAACTTCATCTTGTTTGCGGACGATGCGAAAGACAAGTTTGAAACGGAGCTGTCATAAGCCAGCTCTTGCCGATCATCGATGATTTGTGAACTCCCATCATCACCTTCAGAATAACGAGAATTGAAGTCACAGGAACGTTTCTGATTTTTTTGATGTTGATGTGGAAGCACGCGGCGTTTTCCCGGTTCATCAAATTGTCTTTTGAACACATCGGAAGTGCGACTGTCGGTTGGGGATTGTTGTTGAGGATCATGTCTGGAGTTGAGCGTCGGTAGTGATTTAAATTTCCTTGCAACATTTCCTTCGCTTTCCTGCTCGTTTTTTTGTCTTTTGCAATTTTCGAATTTGCGACCGGTCTGGAAGCACTGTTTAACTGAAGGTGTGGAACTGACCCAATTTGATGAATCGATCGCCATGTTTTGTGGCGGAAGTTGCCGTGATTGTTTGCATGGTGGTGGTGGTTGGGATTTGTTGTTGTCTAGATCTTTCGGTGGCTGCATTTCAGATTGATTTTGTGGTTGATCATGGAATTTGTGCTTGTGACAATGCGATCGTTGCTGTTGGGAATTTAAATGCAATTCCTGCTGCAGTTGATGTGGCAGTCTTTGCGGTTGATGGATGATATTGAAATCTGGATTCTGATACTGCTGTGGTGAACATGATATAAGGTTGGATGATTCATGGAGAGGGCTAGCTGCAGTTTTCAACAATCCATGATGCGTTTCATCAATTTCTTTAGTCAGTGGTTCGTTGTTTAAGCAGACCACCATTTTCAAATCAAATGGCTCCGTCAGAAAATATTCTTTCTCGTGCGGGACGTTTCGGTCGACATCTTGTGATGATGTGGGCGCCTCAGTTTCCGAAGATTTTTTGCGATTTGGAGACTTTTGATTAGGTGGTGATTCAGTTTGCGTTAATTGATGGGTGATCAATTGGATGATTTCCTTGTCACGTCCGTTTTGATGATTCTGAAAAACTATTTTTTGTGGACACAGTGGAAAGTCAGGCTTTTCGTCAAATTGATGACCATCAGAAAGTTGTGAAACTGGAACCTCGTCGATGCGCATCTCTTCTAAACTCATTGTTTCTTCCGATTTTTTCAGGATTGCGACTTCAACGTAATTTTGGGAAGACGTGTCACATTCATTTACGTCGGGAATCACATTTTGCAAAAGACTCGACATGTTTTCAAAATCGCACATTGGACTGAGAGACAGGTCAAAACCGGAAACATCATCGTTTCCCAAATTGAGTTCTGGTTGAAATATTGATTTTGGTTCACTAGAAATCGCATGGTCTCCGTGGTCTCGTCTCGTCCCATCCGGCATTTTTTCTGCTCCTAACATTGTGTTGTGGTCAATTGTTGTAATTGATTGTTGTAATTGATCGGTCTCGGCCGATAATATTGCAGAATTCCTTGCAGGCTGTTTGTTGGAAGAGCAACCTTGATCTGGATTATTTCCTTTTTTTCCCAAACCGTCTGATGATTCCGATATGTCAACTGCATTTCCTGTTCCGTCTAGATTGTGGCTTGGCGAATTCATTTTCAAAAAGTCCAATAACAAAACATCCCCGCTGCTGAAATCTACGGAATTCACAAACCAATCAGAGTTTTTGGTGGAATTGTTTTCTTCATCTTCCAAAACAACTTGAAAGTTGTCTTGATGACATAAAGCCATATTTTCGTGCGTTTTTTTCTTTTGTTTCAAATGTTTTGTTGTTTTTTTTCTGGAAATCCTGTTTTAAAAATGAAACAAATTTTCAATCAAAAGATTGGAAATTTTGTCAATCCGTGGACGACAAAGCCAAAATGCATTGTCAAACAAAATTTCACATCACAAATTGAAAATATTTGATGAGTCTGAATTAATACATTTCACGTTCAATCGTCGTCGTCGTCATAATCATACATAGTCATCCGTGGCCGGGAAGCGGGCGTTTGGTACGGGGGACAATATCGATTATCCCAATCATACTCGTCATTTTCTTCATTTTTCTCAAAATATGAAAAACCAAGATTGATGATGCCACCAATGAAAACAAAAACCGCGTTCAGAAATGTTTGAAACAACATGAAATTCAGAACAGAAATGTTTCCAAGCGGTTCTCTGATATTGCTGAGAAAATTTCCCATTTCTTTATTGCTTTATGAACGGTTCGAAAAAAAACGAAAAGAACAAAAGTCAACCTGGGCACATTCCATTTACTATTTGACATTAATTCGCAGTTGAAAATAACTTTTTAAGAGCAGATGACGATAATTGCGTCACTAGACCTGAGTCCTTCATTTTTCCTAATAATCGATCTAATTCACTTTTTGAAAAATTGCTTTTCAAGTAATTGATAATTGTTTCATCAGCAAATTTAACAGGATGTTGAAAACGTTCCAATTTTAAATTGTTTCGCCTCGAGCTAGTCTTTCTGCTCCTTTTCATTTTTTTCATTTTCATCATGCCTCTCTTTTTCGATCTCCTGTATCTCTTCATTCTCCTCCTGCTGTTGGTGAACGGTTCGAGTGAAGCAAGCGCGTCCACACCAGAAGCACCACACGACATGGCAGTGTTCATCATATCCTCGTCGTTGAGCCTTCTTCGTTTGGACACTGAACGACGACGGCGACGGCGTGGTCGACTAGGTCCTTTCATACGTCTCGCTCTTCTTCTTCGAGCGGTGACGTTGAGTGGCTCTTGGTCGTCACTGAGCCCATCATCGTCAGTTGACGAAGAAGCATCGTCCGTTTCCGATTCCGACTGTTCGTCAGAATCGGACATGGCATTCATGACCGCTTTGTTGTGCTGTTCTTCAATGTTATCGTTCGTCAAGTCATCTTTTCTTTTACTCTTTTCATATTTAGAAAGCAACATCTTCAACCGGTTTTCGGTTGCCAGAATTTTAGACGCGGCATCCGCAAATTCTGACGCATCAGTGTTTAATTCATGGCTGTCAATACTATGTCCGTCCGTGTCGGTTTCAATCCTCGACATTTCTCGGGATGGCTTTTTGATTTTCTGAACTCCTCTGTTTTTTTTGCGTTTTGGTTCTTCGATTTCTTTCTGAAATCCTTCCATTCCTCCAGCGGTCCAAATCGGGTGTTCTGACGCTGTTGCAGTTTCAGTTCTCATTGTCCGGTTTGCATCCGTTGAGTGACACGACCCAGTTCGACTGCGACGTCGAACACTATAACGGCGACCGCGTGAACGGCGACCGCGCGAACGGCGGCCGCGCGAACGGCGGCCGCGCTGTCGACTGGTGCTATTCAATCGTCTGTTGCTTCTACTTTTTTCGGAGCGAGAGTTCATTTGAAATCCTTCGACTTCGGTGCCATTTTTACTCTTATGATTTGCTTTCTTTTCGCCACCGATCACTGTGTGTGTTTGAAGTTCCTTAATGAATTTCTTTGCTGATTTAATGAAATCATTTTGTGTTGAAATATCCATTTTCACCATGACGAGGAAAGGTGATAAATTTGATAAAGCCGGAAGCAAGTTTCAATTCGTTTATTAATTAGATAATGCAAAAACAAATGTTTGGTCAAGTTCTAATTTGTCGACTGAAAGAAGACAGACACATAATGGAAACGATGAAGGTGTTCAGAAAGCCAAACCACGAATTCATTTCGACCGTCATCTCAGATGGTTGAACGAGGTTGGGGAATGCGACCGAACGGAAATCCTAAATCTGCATCAGGATTGATGATGCATTTTTCCGAAAACGGACAGCATAAATTAGATGGAGGTGCAACATCGAGATAAAAGGGTTCTTTTTTTTGAGTTTTTCTCATGTTGCGATTATCAGAACGGAATTTCGGAAGTTCTAAGCACAGGCTGGGTGAGCCCAAAATAGCAGGTCGAGCACTTTTCAAATATGCGTTGGTGACGGGGTGGAATTTTGCTTTTGAATTGAGAACGGCAACAGCTGTCGCGTTGAAATCTTTATCGTATTTGTCTTCATCGTCTCCACTTTCAATTATTGTTAATTTTTCTTTCCTAGTTTGACCTCTTGGAAACCCCATTTTACCGTTAGGGGAGTCGTCGTCGATGTTGAGAGGTTGTCTTCCATTCAGACGGAATTTTTCAGATTTTTGAAAGCCCTTCAACAACGCACTGTGTGAATCGGAAAGATGTCTCGTTGGGTTTTTTCTTCTGGTTATGTCTTTGTCTTTGACAGACGTTTTTTCTGCAGCAGCCGCTTTTTTCATTCCTTTCATTTTTTTGTTAGACAACACGCGATTTTCAAAAAAGTCCATCATTTCGTGATTTTTTATTTTTTACTTTCGTTGGTTTCGTTGAAATCTATCACATATTTCGTTCGGACGTCGATTTTATCGAGACTCGCTAATAAAACCGTTCGGCAACACAACAACAATTGATTTTCTTTGAAAAACTGATTCACATACTGTTCATTTGCTTTTTGAACAGCGTTTTGGACGATTGCAAAATCATTCATAAACAATGGTCGTCCGCACGAAAAACATCGGATGGGAAGCATTGCACGTTTGGCAGAAAACCTCTCTTATGCACGACGATTGCAGCAACACTGAACAAAACGGAAATGGCAATCGCGGTTTCATCATTTCAGTTCAAATTGAATTTTGATCCCCGACGCCATTAACTCGTGATACAGTTGTTTCATTGCATACGGCATTTTCACTTTGAAGACGTGCGATCCCTGGCACAAATTGCAAATATTGTCGTCATTGGAAAAACATCCACACGTTTTGCAGATCGCTACTGAAAATGCATCAGATTCGTAAAACAGTCGCTCGAGAATGAAAGAAAAACATCCGTGAACCATAATGCACGTAACTTCCATTTCTCCGAGTCTCAAGCCGCCGTTCTTGCTGCGACCGCAGTTTGGTTGACGAGTCGTCATCGTAACCGAACCGTGAGCACGGGCGTGCAGTTTATTTTGAACGAGATGGTTTAAACGATGGTAGAATGTCGGACCGATGAACACTTCAGTTTTTATTCGTCTTCCAGTAGCACCGTCGTACATGAATCTTTTGCCATCCTTGTTGAAACCGTTTTCTAGAAGAACGTTTTCGACAGATTTGAAGTCGTTGCGAATATCGCAAACAAAAGGTGTCCCATCGGCTTCGTTTGAGCCCGACAAAACAGAAGCAGTTGCGGCCCAGCAAGAAAGGATTTGATTGACAGTCATCCTTCCTGGAAAACAGTGTGGGTTGATAATCAAGTCTGGAATCAAACCGTCACTACAAAATGGCATGTCTGCTTCATCCATCAACAAACCGATCGTTCCTTTTTGCGCCATTCCACTACTCAGCTTGTCTCCAGTCTCTGGTTCTTTAAATGACACGACCACGACGTTAGCTGTTACTAGGCCGTTAATCGACGTCAGAAACGCATTCCAAACCACCCCGCAGTCTTGGGCTTTTGCAATAATTGAATCGTCAAAACAGTGCGTGTTTGCGTCTGCAAATGAATGCGGATGTTTGTTTCCGATCGCCGACGGTCCCATTGTTGAAGAAGCACATGTTTTCCTGTTTTGTCTGATTTTTTTCAGTTCTGTGGCAAACAAAGATTTCTGTTGTTTTTCTTCTTTTTCGGGCTTGCGTGAATCGCTGTTATTTCGGATTGCGGCTGTGACTGAAGCGGAAAGCGATTCGGACAAATCATCTGATTGTCGTGGGATCGGTTGTTTACTGAACGACTGTCGAATTGATTCATTCGACATCACGGACCCCCCCTCACTTCGTCGACAAAATTGATTGTACCTTCCAATTATAACGCAGCCTTCGTTGATAATTGCTCCCTTTCTCGGTAACCCATTTGGTTGAATGTGCGAGTATTTGTGATTTTTTTTTCGAAATTCCTCGGGAGGAAGACCAATGATGAGTGAAAAACCTTTATCTCCTTTTTTTTCGGAACATGTGTGAGTTTTCCAATATGAGATGGAAAAAAGTCCTCTCTGAATAGACGATTTGTTCACAATGACGCTATCCTCTTGGTTGAAACCAGTGTACGACATGACCGCAACTATAGCATTGACTCCACTAGACCATTTGTGGAGATTTAATGCTCGTGTGGTTGCTGTCGTGACGAGCGGCTGTTGGGTGTACTCCAGTTCTCCATTAAAAACATCAGATCGTGTCACAGACGAGGGTCGACCCTGAAATGCTTGCTTCATCATACATGATTGATAGCACAGACGAGGAGATTGGGAACAATTCGAAAATGGAATGCAGGCCGTCGCGACACTCATGATGCTCTGTTCGTGCAATTCAACGTGCGTGTGATGAGGAAGGACGCTTTTGAAATCAACTGCAATACAGCAATGCAGATCGATTTCGTTGCAGCTGAGCAATTCGATAATTCCAAGGTCCAATAAATTTTCAAATGTCCAATCTATGGCATTTGTTATCGGCAAATAATTGTCAATCTCGCCCGGTTTGATTTTATCGAATTCGCAGGGAACGTTTTTCTGCCGTAAATAATCAACCAACGTTTCCAAGCAAAACAACGGACGAATTAAACGCCCTACGTCACAATCAATCTCCAATACATTGAAATCGCGGTCGTAAACAATGCACACGTCGCGTGGTAAAATGCCTTTCCTTCTCCACAATCTCAAATCTTTAGACAGCTGCTCTGGATCTTCGGCAAAGCCGACTACCAAACCGTTGACGAGGACGAAGCAGAAACAATGATGAGAAACGTTGATTCCGCGCATCGAAGAAGGAAATACTTTTTCGATTTCGTCACTTTCAATGTGAAATAGTCTGTCTGCTATCATTTCACTTATTAAAACAGGTGACCATCTTTGCGATGACATGGCTAGTGATGCTAAATGGTTGGTGATGCCGACGTCGTGCCCCTCTGGTGTTTCACATGGACACACAAACCCAATCGAACTTTGGTCGATTTGTCGGATGTCTCGTTTTCGACTGTCTTTGCATGAAGGACAGTTGAATTTTCGTAGAGCGCTCAGCATGGTGATTTCGTTGAATTTATTGGGAAACGTCTGACTGACGCCGTCTCGAATATAATTATTTCTTTGCACACCCCAATTTCCAGTCGAAAAACTGTAATGGAAACCGCTGGATATGAAAAAGTTGTACGATCCAGAGTTGAAATTGATAAGTTTTTTCTTTTCCAGAATGTTCTTAATCGTTTTCAGGCTTTTTTTGAAGAGCATTTTGAATAAATCATAACAGAGGACACCGGCAAATTCAATTCTTTTGAATCGAAAAGAATCTTTGCTGTCCTCCAGCATGGGATTGTGACCGACTAAAATCATTTTTCGAATGGCGAAACAAAGAAACGTCAGTTTCCGAAAACGAGGCGAACACACTCCCATGTGGGGGAGGAGCTCGAAAGGAAAGACTCGTTCCATTTCTATTTTCTTTTTTTTAGACTGCACAGACACTGATGACGTGGAGGGATTTGATGGTTGACGACGATTTTTCATTTTCATCGTCACAAATTCCGTTTTTTTCGTGTCATTTTTTGCACAATTATTAATTTTTTCGGCAGATTCACTCTCGTCACAAATAAGAAAATCAAACATTATGTTGTTGATCGTTTGTTGGAAAATTTCATCACTTCCTATGAATCGCACTAAACAATCTTTTGTGCAATTCAATCTCGAAGCTTTGAGAAAAAAACCAAAATTAATAAACGATTTCATTCGGGGAAGTTGAATAAATACATTTTCGGAGCACCATTTCATTTTCAACAAAGCAGAGTGTGCAGTTTCATCGCTCATTGAACGGAGTTCGCACACAATTTCTTTGTTTTCATTGTTTGATGATTGAGATGAGTGAACAAAAGGGTAATTGTATCGATTTCGTTTCTGACCGTTCAAAAAACGATCTTTTCCGTTGATGATGAAATATCCTCCAGCGTCTTCCGAACTTTCACCAACGGAGATCTTCTCTTCTTTGGTGAGGTTTGACAAATTGCAGTGAGCGCTTTGAAGCATGATAGGCAAACGGGCGATTTCAACGTTTTCTAATTTTGACTGTCTCTTCACATTACCATTGTGATCTTCTTCTGTTTCGACAATGGTGATGAAAACGGGAGCGTCGTACGTTTTGCAAAGCTTTCTAGCTTCCCTGGGAAACATAATTTTTCGGGAACGGTCTTCTTCGTACGAAAGTGGTGTTGAAACACGGGAATCGCGGAACGACAAACGCTTGAAACCATTGTTGTCGTTCGGCACCAAAATGTCACCTTCGTCGTTCAAAATTTGATTGATTCCATCGGTAATGAACATGTCAAATGAATCAATGTTGTGCGAAACCAACCTCTCTAGAGTCAAAAATGAGCGGTGCGTTTTTTGTTTCTCCGAGTCAAAAATGTTGGAAAACTTCTCGAAATAGTTTTGATTTTCCATTCTTCTTTTAATTGGCCGAAATTAGTGATTGTGTTTAACTTGGTTTCACTTTTGCCACGGTCTTTGTGAATTGGATGACGGAACAAAATCACTTTCTCATTGCGTCGAGTTTGCGGTAACACAAACACATTTTCGGCGAAATGAAACTGCCGATTGTTTTTGCGGAACTGATTTCTTGCAACGAGTTGTTTTTGTATGTGTTATTTTGGCTAGCGATGGGAAAAGACTGGGCTTTGTTTCGCTCTGGTTCTCGTTTAGAAATATCACTCGCGATTTGTGAAGCGCTTTGGCCGTTCCATAAATCTTCTTTTTTTGGATTTTTTGTTCTTTTTTTTGTCGAAACGGATAACTCTGATTTCCGACTCCCTTCAATTTCCATGAATTGACCTTGCGTTTTCATCTTTGAAGAACGGACAGGTTTTCCTGTCGGTTTTGGGTTGGATGTTTTTTTTATTGCTTTAGAATGAGCATTCTTAAGGTTTGCGTTGCGCTCAGCAACAGCAGGAATGAATTTCTTTGAAACCAC